>Ga0187827_10000848_pt1 | contig 46395 bp, 36 predicted proteins | sample ETNtaG_39_FD_167969 | JGI IMG/M metagenome (GOLD analysis project Ga0187827, IMG submission 167969) | Marine microbial and viral communities from oxygen minimum zone, Eastern Pacific Ocean - ETNP2014_SV_150_PacBio MetaG (Illumina Assembly) | ecosystem: Environmental > Aquatic > Marine > Hypoxic...
ACAAGAATGTTAGGGCGTCGAAGGACCGAAATAGCCTATTTCGATACCCTTAAAGGTTAGTCTTTATCTTGGTAGTACGTTTTTAGAGTCTCTTCGGTGAGTCCGAAAAGATGTGAGCCATACTCCCCAAATGCGGAAATGATTTCAGTTAGTTTCTTACCAGTTTTTCTCTGTTCATCGATTACGATTTTCACTAGTTCTTTTCTGCTTTCAGCAGCACGCGATTCTTCGCCGTTGCTTTCTCCGACTCTCGCCTTAACCTCTAATGCAATCGCGGGGTTTTCACCGTTACCTATTTTTATGAGAGCTTCTGATAGAAATTTATTGTCTTCTACGGTTAGTTGGCGAAAATGCAACTGCTCACCTATGTGTTTTATGCGCTCTCTTCTCTTGTGAATCGACATGGGTTTACTCATTTACAATGCTCCTAAATGGCACGACATTGCTATGACTGCTAGCTAACCCATCTAAGTAGTCAGCCCATGTTTGCATCATCTGCTGCCTTTGGGAGATGTACTTAGTGCGGTTGTAAGCTCTACCGTTAGGGTCTCTCACAGCATGCGCTAGTTGATGTTCAATCCAGTCGATAGGGAAGTTTAGTTCTTCATCTAAAATTGTTCGTGCCATGGCTCTGAAACCATGAGGGCTGATCTGTTCGTTGGTATAACCCAGAGTTCGTAGCGCGGTTCTTACACCGTTATCCGATAAAGGTCGGCTTGCTCCTCTGGCGCTAGGGAAAACGTATTTACCTCTACCTGTTATTAGATGTAGTTCTTCTAATATCGCCGTTGCTTGTGTAGACAGGGGTATTACGTGAGGTTCCTTCATCTTCATTTTTTCAGCGGGTAGCTCGATACGAGCTTCATTAAACTTTACTTCTTTCCATTCTAAGTGACGTAATTCGCCTGGACGACAGAAGAGCAGGGGAGAGAGCTTTAGAGCGGCCATCACAGTGGGTGTGCCGTTATAGTTTTTGATCGCCGACATCAGCGGAGCAATTTCACTAGGCTCTGTGAGTGATTTGAAGTGGTTTCTTTTAGGTTGTGCTAGTGCACCTTTTAAATCGAAACTTGGGTCACGGTCAGCCCGTCCAGTGGCTATTGCATACCGGAAAATTTGTCCTGCAAGCTGTTTGGCCCTATGCGCTGTCTCTATCGCCCCTCGGCTTTCTATTCGACGTAAGGCCGCAAGTAACTCTTGAGATGAAATTAGCGAGACAGGATGTTTACCTAGGTAGGGGAATAAGTCGTTTTTAAGCAGATTCTTTTGTCGATGTTCAGTACTTTCTGATCTAGCTCCTCTTTTTTGTAGCCACTCCAGTGCAATAATTTCGAAGCTATTGGCGAGCGCATCTTGGGCTGCTGTTTTATGAGCTTTCTTAGCTACGTTTGGGTCGATGCCGTTCGCCAAATTGTCCCGGGCTTCTTCGTGTTTTTTGCGTGCTGCTTTAAGGCTTATGGCTGGATAGACTCCGATGGCTAGAGTTTTCTGTTTGCCATTGAAGCGGTAGTTAAACCGCCACGCTTTAGTGCCATTGGGTTTTACAAGGAGATACAACCAACCACCGTCACTCAGACTGTAGGCTTTGGTTTTAGGTTTGGCTTGCTTGACTGCTGTAGCTGTTAGCTTTTGCATACTAAATACCTTCGAATTGATGGTATCGTTCTCTGGCTATCACTCGGTACCATCAGGGATACCATCAAATACCTTGGATTCAGGAAGAGGCGAGTGGAGTTCAATGGAGGTAGTATACACCAGAAACCCTATAATTCAGGGATTTTGGGCTATCTAAGGAGTTCTCCAGAGGTGCCTAGAGTAGTATTTGGTGGGTGCGGCGGGACTTGAACCTGCGACCCCCGCCATGTGAAGACGGTGCTCTAACCAACTGAGCTACGCACCCGTGATTCGGAATCGAATAGTACACCCTGGATGGCTGTCTATGGAAGCGCGTATCTGGAATCTAGTTTCAGCTCTCCTTTGCAGGTTACGCGGTCCATTTCTATCAATCGTATGATGGCGGCGAACACCGATCTTGCCGCTGCCGGGTACATGTTGATGTCCAAATCTGTGTACATGGTGGGGACCATGTCCTGGATCTTATACAATCCGTTAGACAGGCAGTTCAGGATCTGATCTTCCCGCTCCTGGCGGTGGGTGATGAAGGATCTTACGTAGGATTTCGGATCAGTGATGCAGGTGCCATGGTTGGGCCAGTAGATTTCATCATTTCTCTGCAGCAGCAGGTCCAGACTGTTCATGTAATCGGTCATGTCGCCATCGGGAGGGGAGATGATGCTGGTGGACCAGCCCATCACGTGATCGCCGGTGAACAGTGCCTTTTCTTCCTGGAGCTGATAGCACATATGATTTGATGTGTGACCCGGCGTATATACAGCCTCCAGGTTCCAGCCATGTCCCTTGATGATCTCGCCGTGGGTCACTTTGACATCAGGAATGAAATCCATATCACCCCCTTCCTCCACCTTGACGCCCTGTTCCCGTTTTCCTTCCCCATGAGGTCCGTATCCATAGGTCTTGGCACCGGTACGCTCTTTAATGATCCTGGCGGCCGGGGAGTGATCCATGTGCGTGTGGGTGATCAGTATATGGGTCACCTCTTCACCCTTGATGCCGTCCAGAATTGCTTCTATATGCTCCTCCATCAGTGGACCGGGATCGATCATGGCGACCTTGCCTCTGCCGATGATGAACGTTCCGGTTCCCGTGAAGGAGAACGCGCCCGGATTGTTGGCAATCACCCTGCGAATTCTGGGGGAAAGCTGTTGCATCTTTCCATACTCAAAATCGAAACGGTATGTAAAGGGAATTTTCACTGCCATGTCAGGGTCCTCTAGACGGGTGGGCAAGGTTAGCACATGTGCCTCAAAAACGTTTATTATTGGCCGTTTTCTGCGGCTGCAGTTCTTTGCTGCAGCGCGATGGCAGTTCAGGTGATCCTTTCGGGATCACGGGTCAACATAGATTGAGGTGGAGGTACAGGATGTCGTTAGAAGGTCGGGTTGCTCTAGTTACAGGTGGTACGCGTGGTGTCGGTCGGGCTATTTCGCTCGCATTGGCAGAGGATGGTGCAGATGTCGCCGTCAATTACACTCGAGATGAAGATGCCGCTGCAGAAACGGTTGCTGCGATCGAAAAGATAGGTCGACGCGTCAAAGCCTATCGTGCATCGATACAGAATTACGATGAGGATGAGATGATGGTCAATGAGATCCTCGAAGATCTGGGTCCCATCAGTATCCTCGTTAACAATGCCGGCATAGCCAGCCGCGGCAATTCCGTTGTGGATACCGATCCGGAAGAGTTGGTGCGGGTCGTTAGTGTACATGCGTTCGCGCCCCACTATCTGTCCAAGCTGGTGTTGCCATCCATGCGCAACGAGCTAAGAGGGGACATCATTATGATCTCAAGTACTGCAACAAAAGGACTGGGAGCGAATGGTGCGCCGTACAATATGGGCAAAACAGCCCAGGAGGCCCTTGCCCAGACTCTTTATAAGGAAGAACGGAAGAATAATGTCAGGGTCAATGTGGTTGCGCCGGGCCTGGTTGAAACCGAGATGGGCAGGCGCCTCGTTAGGGCCACGCAGGGGATTGATGATCTGCGCGAACTGGATGCTACTTCGCCTTTCGGGAGGGTCTGTCAACCGGAAGACATATCCAATGTGGTGCGTTTTCTGGTTTCAGAGCGTAATTCCTATGTAACCGGTGAGCGACTGTATGTTAACGGCGGCAGTGCCTGACATCATTTGTCTGGACCGGGACGACGATTTCGCGGAAACTATGGCCAAATCAGTGGGAAAGGGAGCACCATGACTGATCAAGTAAAAACCAGTTCGTTGGAAAAGCTTATCGAAATCGGTTTGGCCTTGTCGGCCGAAAGGGATATCGACAACCTGATGGAACGTATTCTGCTTGAGGCAAAGGGAATGGGCAATGCAGATGGTGGGACCCTCTACATTCGCACCGAGGAAGATACATTGAAGTTTGAGATTGTGCGCACCGATTCCCTTGACTTTAAGATGGGCGGAACGACTGGCAACGAGATCACAGAGGACAAATTCCCACCGCAGCAGATGTATATCGATGGCCAACCCAATCACAAGGGGGTGGTCAGTCACGCAGCACTCACCGGCGAGACCATCAGAATAGATGATGCTTATGAAACGGAAGAGTACGACTTTTCCGGCGCTAAGAAGATGGACGAGGGAACCGGTTACCGATCCACTTCGTTTCTGGCGGTCCCCTTAAAGAATCACCAGGACCATGTCATCGGGGTGCTGCAGTTGCTGAATGCTCTGGATCCGGATAGCGGTGCGATCATTCCCTTTTCCGAGGAGATTCAGCCCTTGATCGAGGCCCTCGCTTCCCAAGCGGCGGTGGCTTTCGAGAATCAGCAGTTACTGGAGGCGCAGGTCCGCCTGCTGGACTCCTTTATCGAGTTGATGGCAACGGCGGTGGACGCCAAATCTCATTATACCGGCGGTCACTGTGTACGTGTGCCGGTGTTGACGGAGATGCTCTCGGAAGCAGCCTGCAAGGAGACGGAGGGCCCCTTTGCCGATTACGATCTGAATGAAGACCAGAGGTATGAATTGCACATCGCGGCTTGGCTGCACGATTGCGGTAAGGTGACGACCCCCGAATATGTGGTGGACAAAGCGACCAGACTGGAAACCATCACGGATCGGATACACGAAATTCGAATGCGTTTTGAAGTGGTTAAACGTGAAGCAGTTATGGAGTACCAGCAGGCACTGTTGGATGGCAGGGGGGAGAAGGAGAAACTCAAACAGGAGTTGGATCTGAAACTGGCGCAGTTGGATGATGATTTTGCCTTTTTGGCAGAATGCAATGTGGCTGAATTCGTGCCTCCGGAAAAAACGGAGAGAGTGGCGGAGATCGCTAGGATTGAGTGGACCCGTACCCTTGATGATCGCCTCGGCATTGCCTATGAAGAGTTGCGACGTAAGGAACGATTTCCGCAAGTTCAGCTACCGGTCAGGGAGAAGCTGCTGGCGGACAGGCAAGATCATATCGTCGAACAGGATTCCGTTGTTCACGGCGCTGATCCCAAGAATCCATATGGATTCAAACTGTCGGTTCCTGAACACAAGTACAATCTGGGTGAGGTCTATAACCTCTGCGTGCAGAAAGGCACACTCACGAATGAAGAGCGGTTCAAGATCAATGATCATATCGTGCAGACGATCGTGATGTTGCAGCAACTGCCTTTCCCCAAGCATCTGGATAAGGTACCTGAGATTGCAGGGGGCCACCACGAAAAAATGGATGGCACCGGCTACCCCAAGGGTCTCGACAAATCCGCCATGCCAATACCTGCCAGGATTATGGCGATAGCGGACATTTTCGAAGCTCTAACGGCAGCTGACAGGCCGTATAAGTCGCCAAAAACTCTCAGTGAGTCGATCCAAATCATGTCCTACATGGCGAAGGATGCACACATCGACGACGAACTGTTCAGGCTGTTTCTCGAAAGTGGGGTTTATAAGCAGTATGCAGAGGAGTTCTTGATCGATTCACAGATCGATGAAGTGGACATAGCTAAGTATGTGTAGACCTGTGCGCAGCATAAAGCGATCCCCGTAAGGTATCTCGTTACCCGATCAGCCCTTCCAGGTGTGCATGTGCACTGGCAGCCAGGGCCTGCAGGTCATACCCTCCCTCCAAGGTTGACACGATACGACCATTGGCATGCTCGTTGGCAAGGTTCTTGATTGTTGTGGTCACCCACAGGTAATCCGCCTCGTCGAGATTCAACTCACCCATCAGATCATCCCTGTGGGCATCGAAACCCGCCGAGATAAAGATCATGTCCGGCTTATGCTCCTCGATAGCAGGTAGCCAGACTTCCTCCACCTCCTTTCTAAACTCGTCGGACCCGCTGCCTGCGCGCAGAGGAGAGGTGATGATATGGGCGTTTTGATAGTCCAGGTAACGGTTGGGATAAAAAGGATATTGAAAGCTGGAACAGACCAGCACTTCCTCTCTCTGCTTGAAGATGTCCACCGTGCCATTACAGTGGTGAACATCAAAATCCACAATCGCGACTCGGCTAACCTGTTTGTCCAGCAATGCTGTTTGCACGGCCACGGCGATATTGTTGAACAGACAAAACCCCATGGCCTCTCTCAGTTCTGTATGGTGCCCGGGTGGTCGTACCGCACAGAAGGCGTTGTCCACACTACGGCTAAGCACCATTTCAGTCGCCTGAATGCAGGCCCCCACCGCGAGGCGGGCGGCGCGCAGACTGCCTGGGCTCATATAGGTGTCAGGATCTATTCTGGCGCTACCACTTACAGGTGAGAGTTCCTGGATGAACTCGATGAAATCGACAGGATGAATTCTGGTCAGCACCTGATTGTCGGCTTCCTCCGCGGTGACCTGAGTCAGATCCCGGATGAGTCCGGTGTTGTCGAGATGATCCAGAATGGCCTGAAGTCTCTCCGGTCGTTCCGGGTGGCGGGGCAGTTCATGATCCAGGCAGGCGGGATGAGTGATCAGTGCTGTTGTCATTTACTTCTGCTTGTGAGTGGTGCGTCCAAGAGTGCGGATACTACAGTGTTCGATGCAAGGTTGCATCCTTGTAATCCACGACGAGATCGAATGCAGTACGTAACGGATCAAGGTATTCGCTACGGTTGGCCGGTTCATCATTGATGGTTTCGATTCTGATCTGTCTAACAGGTTGAAACGGTCGATAGAGCAGGTGTTTCAGTACCGCCAGACAGTCCGGTAGGTGAGGGTCATCCGCGGCGATATTGAACACCAGATTCTTGCCGCTGCGCCGGGAGATCATAACGATCCGTTTGCCTTGGTAGACGACGTGCGTGGAACTCAGGCGTGAGGGCAACTGGCCTTTGAACTGAGGGAGTTGAATGCCGCACAAAGAGATGGGATCGGTCGCATTGATCCAGAAGATCTGCTCTTCAGGTAGCTTTCTCTGCAGCAGCCGAAACATCTGGCGGGATGCAAATTGAGGCCCCGGGATGTCCTTCAAAAAGTAGCCTGACAGCACTTCCCCTGACATTTCCATTAAGCGTAGAGATCTGAATAGATTCGCCCACCTGAACAACGGATCTTCACGCAGCAGCAGTTCCCTGAACAGTATTCCGTAACGATCCAGTAACACTCTGACGCGATCCTTGTTGAGTTCTTCAGTTTCTAAACTGTCCATTGGTGGCTGTGGATAAACCAGTCGGTGCCAATTGCCGGCAAAGGGGATGGATCCCTTCCAGCGTGAGAACCCACCGCGTCTGGCAGTTCGTCTCTGAGTGGCCGGTGCGGCGAGACTATTGGCATCAGGCACCTGAAAGTCGTTCTCAATTCCGCGGCGCACGGCCATAAAAGTGTCGTTGGTCACTTGACCTTCCCATGCACTTCGCCACAACAGATCGGATATGTTGGCAGCCGACCAATCCGTTCGGCTCATGAGAGCAGTGAAGTCATAGCGGCTTAGTTCATCCGGCAGCAACGTGTCAAGGTCGGTAGCGACACTCTCCTGCGCGTTGGTGTCATCTTTCGGCATGAGATCCAGATCGTCGGCAAAGCAGAAACTGATCAGCTTGTTCTCTCTGCCCACCCAGTGCAGATTCGATTCCTGAAAGAGTTGGTCAAGTTGGTTGGGTTGATAGTCCGGCATTCTGGCGGGCAGGAATTCAGATTCCCACAGGTTGGGGTGGGCTGGGTAGCAGCGCAGCTGTTCGACACTGCCTAAGAGCTGCTCGAGTTCTTGCTTGGATTGCTCGTGCGACGATTGGTAGGTGTGCAGAATGAGGGGCAGCCATTCCAATTCCAGCGCATCAAATGTGGGTATGGCGATCTGTCTGGCCAGACGCAGCAGCATCTCGAAATTGCCACTGTCACAATAGGTTGAATCGTCGCTGTCGGTTATCAGGTTGCCGGTTATCAGGGCTCGTTCATCGAGCAGGTCCTGTAGGGCTGCAGAAACTCTGGCTGGATCGACCTGCAGTTGTTCGACAATGCTCTGGGCTGTGATAGGACCGAAAAACTGGAGCCAGTTGCCCAATAGGATGGTGAGCAGTTCATCCGGGTTCGCGTCGTCCAGGTCATTCATCTGCATGTCCAATGCAGGGAGTTCCATGCCTGTATTCAAAGGCAGGATCTCCAATTCATCTTCGTTCAAGGTCGCCCCGTAAAAACCATGGGCTACGGCAGGTAAGTTTTCCAGAGCGATGATCAGTTCACGGTTGCCTACCCGCAGCCGTACGACTTTTGCATGCAAAGCCATAACCCAGGCAACCGGTTCGCTGTCGACGTCATCGGCAGCAATCCGCAGCAGCAGCTCCTCCCATTCGGCAAGACCGATGGCAATCCGTTCTACGATCCAGTCGAGCAGATCGGTAGCAGACTGGGGTGCATAGCCAGGGCTCATGCGAAGACGTTTACGTTGGAATTCGTCGATCAGTGTCGGCTCGATGCCGGGTCTAAGGCCCGGCGTAAAGACGACCTGCTGCAACAGGTCCTGGTTCAGGTTGGACATCTTGTCCGATTGGGGTTGATCATCCTGATACATGTAAAGATTAATCTGATTCCAGGCTACGTTGTGGGCCATAGGGCTGGGTGTGACCGTTTCAACTTCTGTCCACACGATGGCACCGGAGGCCAGTTCATCCAGTACCAGCTTGAGTGATTTCAGGTCGAATTCATCCTGCAGGCAGGTTCGCCAGGTCTCCAGCAGGATGGGGAAGTCTTCATATTTCAGAACGGAGTCCATCAGCTTTTGTGACTGCAGACGACTCATCCAGAGGGGTTTGCGTTCGTTGAACTTGCCCTTGCTGAGCAGCAGGGCGCGCCCTGCACACTCTCTGAAGCGTGTACCAAAGAAACCTGAACCTTCCAGCCTTTGACGGATGAGCTCTTCGAGCTGCTGCGCACCAACCAGCGAGAACAACTCATCTGCTGTTATTGCATGGGTCAGTTGCAGCACCAGGCAATCGTTGGTGACAAAGACCTCAAGTTGCTCTTCGAAACGATTGCGCCAGGCAGATTCCAGCGCCATGGCGAAGGGTCGCAACACTTTGGCTCCGAAGGGGGCATGTAATACGATCTGATTGCCGGCGGCTCTACCCGGGGCAGTCTCTATTCTCTCCATTACCAGATGGTGGCGGTGGGGGAGAGCACAGCCACAATGCTGATGCTGTCGTCTCAAGAAATCGATCAGGTTTTGCGCCGCAATCAGTTCCATCTTGTATCGCTGCGCCATCTGTTGCGGCAGTGAATCGTCGTCCAGGTGAGAATTGACCTCCTCCAGAAATTCGGCGATTCGCTCGGAGAAGCAGAAGTCCCTGTTTAGCTGTTCAGCTTTCCAAAAGGGCGGCGCGGAGGTGGTGGGTCTGCCGGGCTGAACGAATACGTCATTGTGGGTGATGTTAGTGATTTGCCAGAACTGGGTGCCCAGGGTGAAAACCTGTCCCAGTCTGGCCTCCCAGACGAACTCCTCGTCCAGTTCACCGATGCGGGAATTGCTCTCCTGGTGACGCAATTGGAAATATCCCCTATCGGGAATTACGCCGCCGGATAGATAGAGAGCCAGAAGCGCTCCTTGCCTCGCTTCGATGGTGTTGTCCAGGCGGTCGATGGATACTTTCGGCTTGAGTTCTCTGATGCGGCTTTCAGCATAACGGCCAGCCAGCATGTTGATCACCAGATCGAATTGATCCCTGCCGAGGTGATGATAGGTGTAGCTGGCGCGTAAGTGGACATACAGATCGTCAATTTCCCACTTCTCTACGCCGACCATGGAGATGATAATCTGTGAGAGTACATCGAGGGGGCAGAGGGTGGCAGTGACCGGCTCGATCTCCCGCTTGACGATGGCATCGGCCAAGACAGCAGCTTCGAGGAAGTCCTGGGGATGGGTGGGATAGATGGTACTGCGGCTTACCTCACCAACCTGATGACCTGCTCTGCCGATGCGCTGGATGGCGGAGGAGATGGAAGTTGGGCACTGTATCAACACCACTTCATCCAGCGCGCCGATGTCGATGCCCATCTCCAGAGAACTGGCTGCCACGATGGCGGCCAGATCACCGCTCTTCAATTTCTCCTCGACGTCGTCACGTATCTCTCTGGAAAGTGAACCGTGATGAGCATAGGCAATGGTTGCATTTGCAGCGGTGTTTATCTTGTAGGTGAGTTTTTCACACAGAACGCGGCTGTTGGTGAACAGCAGAGTTGATCTGTTGGTGGCAATCTTTGCATTGAAATCCTCGCACAAACTGTCCCAGATCTTTTCATCCTTCATTCTCTCTGCTGCTTCTTCCGGATACCGCACCGTAACCTGGTAATCCTTGTGCTGTTTTGACTCGATGACCGTTACTTTTCTCTTCTGGTACTGGGGATCGACAAGGTAGTCCTTGCGGTTGGTGTCGAGTCGGTAGGCGCCGACAAAGTCGGCCACACGCTGGAATTCCCCGGAAAGAGGGACCAGCCGTTCAACTGCGGAGGCCAGGTAAGCCCCCCTTTTGCTGCCGACGACAGCGTGAATCTCATCAAGTATCAGTGTGTCAATGCCGTGCAGCAGCCCGCGACCGCCCTTGGAACTGAGCAACAGATTGAGACTCTCCGGTGTGGTGATGAGTATCTCGGGCGGGTGGCGAAGCATGCGGCGACGATCTCCGGCATCTGTATCGCCGCTGCGTGTGCTGACCTTGATGTCCGGGAAAGGAATGTCCGCATCGGCAAATATCTGTGCCAGGTCCTGCAGGGGCCGGGTGAGATTGCGCTGGATGTCGTTGTTGAGCGCCTTCAGTAGCGAAATATAGAGAACTCTCGTCTGACCCGTGTCCAACTTGCCGTCGATGAACTGGTTGATGGCCCAGAGAAAAGCCGTCAGGGTCTTGCCGCTGCCGGTGGGTGCAGTGATCAGGAGATGCTCGCCCGCTGCTATCTTAGGCCAGGACTGCTGCTGAACATCGGTTGGCGGACCCAGGTTGTCCCTGAACCATCCTGCCACTAACGGATGAAACTGATCGAGTGCCGTTGTCATGCAGCTAGCTTACCATATACTGGTATTATATACAGTATGGCGACTTGCTTCACTGTCGCTGCCCAGCCATGAACTGGCATTCCAATCGATCTCATCTCGGTCGACAACAATACATGCGCCAGCGGTTGGATTTCGCGCTGGATCTTGCCTATGGGGCGGCCGGTTCAGGGTGCAAAACTGGCGTACCTGACTCCCCAGCAGTTTTCGATAGGCGCCACTATCCACATGGACGGGTACACACCTATCACGGAGTTGTCAGCGCGATAGCGGCTGAATTGCACCGCAGAATGCACCTTATCTTCCGTGCTCTGCGCGGCCCAGATCCCACAGACTGTAGTGCCATCCCGTCTGCTCAATGAAGCGCTCGAAGAACTCCGGTGAGCGAGATGTGGGCTCCTCCATGATGTGAATGCGACCGCTGGCAATCCTGGCATGGGGAAAGTGAAATGCTGCATCCATCTCATTCAGATCGCGCTGGTTCCAGGCATCCATATAGGCGTTGATCGCCACGAGCGCTTCCTGTTCTGGACCAATGGCTGCCACTACGTCGTCGGAGTGTTCGCTGGCATGATCGTGTATCTCGGCCATTGCAGTGCACCTCTAAATCGATGAGTCTGGGAATCAAGCCCGTTCAGGGACTCGTTCGGGGACCCGTTCGGGAAACCATTCGGGGTACCACTAGGTAAGCTGGGGATAATACGAATGCCGGCGAGTCAGGTCAATTGTGCTGGATCGTTCCAGGGGCCTGCGCTTGGTCAAGCCGGTGCAGAGATGCACGCTTTACTGGCAAGCGAAGCAGTAGGCACCGTTGCGGCGGTGCTAAGAGGACAGAAAGTCCGTATAATTTCTCCTCCTCGACCAGAGGGTTAGCGTGCTATGAATAGTGATCAACCTGACTTCCACTTGTCCACGGCAGACAGGCGTCGGTTCAGCGTCGCACTCAAGAAACTGCTACCGATCGACTCGATCATCGACGATGCCGACCGGTTGGTCGTGTATGAGTCCGATGCCCTTAACGCTCATCGGGAGATTCCCTGGATAGTCGTTCTCCCTGACAGTATTTCCCAGGTGCAGGAGATTATGAAGCTGTGTTCCGAGTACCAAGTGCCAGTGGTGGCGAGGGGAGCGGGAACCGGCTTGTCCGGTGGTGCCATGCCCAGCAGCGACGGGATCGTGTTGGGCCTGGCAAAGTTCAATTCGATATTGGCGATCGACCGGGACAACCTAACCGCCAGAGTCGAGCCAGGCGTCACTAATCTGGCCGTATCCGATCATGTGCGACCCTTGGGGCTTTATTATGCCCCCGATCCGTCCTCACAGATCGCTTGTACCATCGGTGGCAACATCGCCGAAAATGCCGGTGGTGTTCATTGTTTGAAATATGGCCTGACCGTCCACAACGTGCTGCAATTAAAAGTGGTCACCCCCTCCGGTGAGTTGATTACCATAGGGTCGACCGCCTTGGACAGTTCCGGTTATGACCTGCTGGCGACGATGATCGGCTCCGAAGGGATGCTGGGAGTCGTGGTTGAGGTCACTGTAAAACTGTTGCCAATACCGCAGACAGCGAAACTGGTGATGGCTGCGTTTAAAAGTGTCGTCGAGGCCGGAGATGCCGTCAGCGCCATTATCTCCCGTGGGATCATCCCGGCTGGGTTGGAGATGATGGACCGAATGGCGACCAAGGCGGTTGAGGAATTCGTGCAGGTCGGTTATCCATTGGACGCTGCGGCCGTATTGCTCTGCGAAGTGGATGGTGGCGTAGACGAGGTTGATGGGCACACGGAGATTCTGACAGAACTGTTGCAGAAGCAGGGGGCGTATCGCGTCAGGGTCGCTCAAGATGAGCAGGAAAGGCAGGAATTGTGGCGCGGCCGAAAGTCGGCGTTCTCGGCAGTGGGACGTATATCCCCGGATTACTTGTGTATGGACGGTACCATTCCCCGGCACAGACTGGGGCAGGTGCTGGAGGAGATCTCCGATCTGGCCGAGTCGTACCGGTTGCAGGTTGCCAACGTCTTTCATGCTGGTGACGGCAACCTGCATCCGCTAATTCTCTACGATGCCAACAAAGCAGATGAGTTGCGACGAGCAATGCAATTGGGCGCTGAGATTCTTGAGTTGTGCGTGGCGAGGGGAGGGACGATCACCGGTGAACACGGTGTTGGCATAGAAAAGATCGACCAGATGTGTGTACAGTTCACCGACGCGGAAATAGCTCAGTTCCATCAACTGAAGGCATCCTTCGATCCGCAGGGCATCCTCAATCCGGGCAAGGCCGTACCCACGCTGAGTCGTTGTAGAGAGTTCAGTCACCGACCAGTACGCAATGGGGCGGCCACATCCTGATGAAGCAGATCCCGGATAGGGATGCAAGCCACGATCTGGCCGGCGCGGTCGAGCAGGCCTGCAGAGCTGAAAGAGCACTGAATATCGCAGCGGGCAGAACGAAGGATTTTCTCGGAAATCGACCGGATGTCGATTGTCAGCTGCTCGATATCTCCGGTCATACTGGGATTCTGCAGTATGATCCGTCGGAGTTGATCCTGCGAGCTCGCGCGGGAACAAGACTGGCAGAAATCGAAGAATTGCTGGCTGATCACGGTCAGATGCTGCCTTTCGAACCACCGCACTTTGGTCCTGCAGCTACGTTGGGTGGTTGCGTGGCCGCGGGCTTGTCTGGGCCCAGACGAGCCTATACTGGCGCGGTGCGTGACTTTGTTCTTGGCGTCACTATCATAAACGGCAACGGGGAGATCCTCAGCTTTGGCGGCCAGGTCATGAAGAACGTCGCCGGATACGATGTGTCTCGGTTGATGGTCGGCTCCATGGGCACGCTTGCCGTTATTCTGGATGTCAGCCTGAAAGTCCTGCCGCTGCCTCAGCTTGAGAAAACCCGTGTGCTTGAATGCGGCAGTGAGAATGCAATCGAAACGATGTGCGCCCTGTGCGGGTCTTGCCGGCCGCCTTACCCGGTCAGTGCCACCTGCTATTACGGCGAACAACTCTACGTCAGGCTATCGAGTACAGAAAATGCGGTACAGACAGCAATTGAGAAGATTGGTGGCGAGGGGCTTGAACATGATCAGCGTTTCTGGCAGGAGGTGAGAGAGCAGAGACATGCGTTCTTCGAGAGCAGCATGAATTTTTGGCGCTTGAGTATGCCACCGGCAACGCCTTACCGTCTGTCGGCGGGATCGCTGATCGAGTGGGGTGGGGCACAGAGGTGGTTGAAATCTGATGCAGCGGTTGACGTACGCACGCAGATCGAAGTCGGTCACGCCACACTCTTTCGCAGGTCGAGTGATGCCCAGGACCACGCATCTTCACAGCAGATATTTCATCCACTATCTGCAGAACTTATGCAGATTCACAGACGCTTAAAACAGAGCTTTGATCCCCATGGCCTGTTCAACAAAGGACGCATGTTCAGAGATCTCTAGCAAATGCAAACTATTATCCACAAAGCTCTAGCGCCACTGTCAGAGGTTGCTGAGGCTGAAGAAATTCTGCGCAGTTGTGTTCATTGTGGATTGTGCTCCGCGACCTGCCCCACCTATCAATTGTTGGGTGATGAGCTGGACAGCCCACGCGGTCGAATATACCTGATCAAAATATTGTTGGAGAAAAATCAATTCAGCAGGAGATCGTTGCAGCACCTGGATCGATGTCTGACCTGTCGAGCTTGCGAGACGGTCTGCCCATCGGGTGTCGAGTACGGGAAACTGTTGGATATCGGGCGCAACTTGGCCGAACGCCGAGTTAATCGATTCATTGGAGGAAGGATCTTCCGCTGGCTATTAACCCGAGTAGTTCCGTTTCCCGGCAGATTCAAATTACTCTTGATACCGGCGCAGATATTCAAGCCGCTGTTACCTGCCGTGCTTGCCCGACGAATCCCGGGTCGGTCTACGCCGCCGGGCCACAAAAAGGTCCCGGAAGAATTTCCACAGCAAAGCCTGGAACCGCAACCAAAGGAACACTACCAACGAAGTATGCTGCTATTGACCGGTTGTGTTCAGTCCGCCGCCACACCCAATACCAATCGCGCCCTGGAGCGACTGTTGGACGCTTTCGGCATCCGTGCTGTCTACGCAGCTGACGCGGCCTGTTGTGGTGCGCTCGACTATCACCTTTCACAGCACCAAACCGCCCGGAAGCACATGCGTCGACTAATCGACCAGTGTTGGCCCCTGGTAGGGGATGGCGTGGAGGCAATAATCTCTACTGCCAGCGGATGTGGCGTGCAGGTGAAGGAATATGGAGATCTGTTCAAAGACGATCCCGACTACGCCGTTAAGGCGACAAAGATCTCGGCTTTGACTCGAGATGTCAGCGAAGTGTTGATCAGGGAAATACAGGCTGGCCCGGCTAAACCACAGTCTATTCGAGTTGCTTACCATCCGCCCTGTTCTCTGCAGCACGGCCAGAAGGTTACCGGTGTGGTAGAGACTTTATTGGAGAGAGCCGGGATCAGTTTGTTACCGGTCAAAGAGACCCATCTGTGCTGTGGGTCGGCTGGAACCTACTCGATCCTCCAGCCGAAACTGGCTGGGGAACTGCTGGACAGGAAAGTCTCCAATCTGGAAGTGGACCAACCGGAGGCGATCGTCACCGGCAACATCGGCTGCCAGTTACATATAGCTACGAAAACGGACTTGCCGGTTCTCCACTGGGTAGAATTGTTGGAGAGGATCTATCTGGACTAGGGTCAGCGGCGCCTGTTTTGGTTAACCGGCAGTTGAATCGGTTTGCTGATAGATCCACCACAGCAGTCCCTTCTGGGCATGCAGTCTATTCTCAGCCTGTTCGAATATGATGGCACGCCGGTCCCGGACCATCTCTGCCGAGATCTCATAGTCCTCATGGATGGGCATGTCGTGCATAATCCTGCAGTCAATATCCTGCAATAGCTCGCCATTGAGCTGATAGGGCATCAACTGGTCGAGTTTGCTGTTGTTCTCCTTGCCGAGGCTGGGATCATTGAAATACTGCATGTCGATCCAGGTATCGGTATAGACAAAATCCGCTGTCTGCACCGCTTCTCGCGGGTCCGCGGTCTGATGGATAAAGGGGGAGTTCGCCAGCAGATCTTCCACGACGGCATCACGGTATTCACCGTTGTCGCTGCTGTCGTCCGGCGCCGGAGTTGCGATGGTCAGATCGACACCAAGCTTGTCACAGATGATGGCCAGGGAGTTGGCGACATTGTTTTGTACACCCACGAAGGTCAGTCTTGCATCCTTGAGACCCCCTTGGAAATGCTCTCCCATGGTAAACAGGTCGGTTAGAGCCTGGCACGGGTGGAATTTCTCACAGCAGCCGTTAATAACCGGCACTTTACTGACCTCGATGATCTTCTGCAGGTCATCATGGTGGAGCAATCTTGCCATAATGGCGCTGACATTTCTGGACAGGTATTCAGTCTCATACTGAATTCCGGATAGCACGAAATTTGAGGTATCCCAGTCGATATAGATTGCATGGCCGCCCAGTTCGGTCATGCCAACTTCAAATGAAACCCGGGTACGGGTGCTGGTTTTTTGGAAGATCATCGCCAGGGTCTGGCGATGCAGCGCGCTTTCGAATCTGCAGGGGTCCGCTTTGATCTCGGCGGCTTTGTCCAGGATCTGCAGAATCTCGTCGCGAGTCAGGTCTTTGAGGTTTGCCAGGTGTCTCATAACGCAATCCAAAAAAAAAAGACCAGCATTGGCTGGACTCTCTTCTTGGATCAGACAAGAAGGTAAATTAGCTTAATGTGGCGAGCTTGTACAGTAAATGATCACTGTTTTTATCAACCCAGCGGTGGCAATATTCGATAATTGTGTACCGCAAACTAAGACCAAGTGCCAGGAAACTAGGATCAAATAAGGACAACTGATGGAATATCGAAATCTAGGCTCAACAGGCCTCAAAGTCTCGGTGGTAGGGATCGGCTGCAATAACTTTGGTCGACGCTGCGATCAAGGCACGACCAAGAGTATCGTCGATAAAGCGATCGACTCCGGCATCACGCTGTTCGATACAGCAGATGCATATGGACCAACAGGATTGTCCGAAGAGTATCTTGGCAAAGCGCTGCAGGGCCGCAGGCAGGAAACTGTAATCGCCAGCAAATTTGGTTCGCCTATGGGTGAGGGGGACCTGATGCGCGGTGCCTCGCCCCGCTACCTGATCAACGCCGTGGAAGCCAGTTTGAAAAGGCTGGATACTGATTATCTTGATCTCTATCAGCTGCACTTCCCGGATGCATCTACGCCCATTGAAGAGACACTGACTGCCTTGGATAGTCTGATTCGCCAGGGCAAAGTCCGCTACATCGGCAACTCGAATTTCAGCGGTTGGCAGATCGCCGATGCAGAGTGGACAGCCCGTAGTGGCAATCTGAACAGATTTGTCACGGCCCAGAATCTCTATAGCCTGTTGGATCGACGGATCGAGCGAGAGGTCGTGCCGGCCTGTCAGCGGTTCGGCTTGGGGATCTTGCCCTATTTCCCGTTGGCAAGTGGTATGTTGACCGGCAAGTACACCCGCGGCGAAGCACCGCCGCAAGGGTCCCGCCTGGAACAGTGGGGTGGCAGAGCAGCCACAGCCTTGTCGGACAGGAATTTTGAAATTGTGGAGAATCTGACTGCGTTTGCCGAGGAGAGAGAGCATAGTCTGCTGGAGTTGGCATTCAGTTGGCTGGCTTCACTACCCTATATATCCAGTGTGATTGCAGGAGCGACATCACCGGATCAGGTTTCGGCCAACGCGGCAGCAGCGAGCTGGAAGTTGAGCGCAGAGGAGCAGCAGCAGGTTGCTGAGATAAGCAAGCAATAAGGTCGACAACCAGCAACCACAGGCAAATCCAGACGATGACGGCGCGTCATGTGCGGCAGGTTTAACATCATCAGCGATCCCTTAACCCGGTTGTTACTGGAGATCACCGGCATGGATTACGGTGTGGATGATCGCTTCAATGTCGCTCCTACTGAGCAGATTCCGGTCATCGCCAAGCAGGATTCACCACACGCGCACGTTGATTCCCAACCGGTTTCCCAACAGGGTTCCCAACAGGGTTCCCAATCGGGTCCCCAACAGGGATCCGGCCAGGGGCGACGTGCGGCTGCTGGCTGGGATATCAGGGAGATGCGCTGGTGGCTGGTGCCAAGCTGGGTGTCTGAACCGACGACCAAATACAGCATGTTCAACGCTCGGGCGGAGGGTCTCAGCAAGAGTCGGGCATTCCAGCAGCCTTTCAAATCGAGTCGCTGTATCGTGCCCGTATCCGGTTATTACGAGTGGCGCAAGGCCAGCAGCGGCAAGGTTCCCTACTGTATCACCCCGGCCGAGCAGCCTGGCTTTCCCTTGGCGGGATTGTGGGATCGGTGGCAACGGGGAGACCAGGTGATCGAAAGTTGCACCATCATCACCTGCCAGGCTCACCCCTCGCTGGCATTCATCCATCCTCGCATGCCGGTCTGTCTCGACCTGGACCAGATAGACCAATGGCTGGATGGGGCAACGGATGCCGACACGCTGCAGCAGATGCTGCTCCCGAAAGAGGATATCTCGCTCGAGGTGATTCCAGTTTCCACCTATGTGAGCAATTCCCGCAACAAGGGCCAGCAGTGCATCGAGCCGATTGGCGATACCATTCATATCCACTGAGTCGACATCTCTCCCGGCAGAGCCGCCTCTGTATCGTAAAGATGTCAGTAGGGTCAGCAACATATACAAGCGCTGGTTAGTCGTTGTATTCTCTGCGAAGGTTGGCGCGAGGGTCGTGCCAGTGATGTGCAGGCGCAGAACTAAGCTAAGATCTTAGAGAGCGCGAAGGAAATTAGCCGATGAGTGAAGCTTCAACCGAACAGATAACTCAGCAAGAGGCGGCCACCACCGGCATGCTGATCGCCTACCACGCCCAGCAAGCACCGGAGCGTATGGCCGTGACAACGGTCTATGGAGAACGAACCTTTGGGCAACTGAATAGCCGGATCAATCAACTGGCGAGGGTCTTTCGGCAAGCCGGTCTGCAACCGGACGATGCTGTGGCTTTATTGTTAGTCAATCGGTGTGAGTTTCTGGAAGTCTACTACGCAGCGATGCGCACCGGCCTTCGCGTTACACCGATAAACTGGCATTTGACCGGCGATGATGCCGCTTACATTGTGGACAACTGCGAGGCCAAGGGATTCGTCGCTGATGTGGAATGTGCCACGACGGCACAACAGGCCCTGAGTCAAGCCAGTGGGGTCAAAATCGCTCTGGCAGTGGGGGGTGAGATCGAGGGGTTTGAGGACTACGAGGAGACGGTCGATCAGCAACCTTCGCACAACATAGACAATCCAACCAGCGGCAGCCAGATGTTGTATACGTCCGGTACGACCGGGCGCCCCAAAGGAGTCTACAGAGACAGAGTCGCCCTAAGGAGAGCAATTGCCGCACAGGCCGGTGCCGCGCAGGCCGCCACACAGCCAGCTCAGGCTGCACCCGCCCCAGCGGCTCGTGCACCTGTAGCCACAGCGGCAGGCGGCGCAGCGGGCTACAACCCCGATACCGACAGAACGCTCTGCACAGGGCCGGGTTACCACGCAGCACCGCTGGCGTTCAACATCCTCAGCCCGATTGCCCAGGGAGTTGGCATCGTCATGATGGACCGGTGGGATGCGGAGGAATGTCTGCGCCTGGTGGCAGAGTACAAGATCACGCATACACACATGGTAGCAACCATGTTTCACCGCCTGCTCAGTCTGCCGGAAGAGGTGAGGTCGAACTATGATTCCAGCAGTCTGCGCTATGTCCTGCACGGCGCAGCGCCCTGTCCGGTACACGTCAAGCAGGCCATGATGGATTGGTTGGGACCGGTGATCTATGAATACTATGCCGCCACGGAAGGGGGCGGCGGCTTCTTCATAGGGCCGGAAGATTGGCTCAAGAAGCCGGGCAGTGTGGGTAAAGCGCCGGATGCCAATAACAACAAGATTGTGGATGACGAGGGCAATGAGGTGCCGCAGGGAGAAATCGGCACCATCTACTTTCAAGCGCCTCAGGTCGGTCGATTCGAGTACTACAAAGACAGTAAGGAGACTGCTGACAGTTATATGGGCGATTTCTTCACCCTCGGCGACATGGGATATTTTGACGCGGATGGCTACCTGTTTCTGACCGGGCGCAACGCCGAAACAATAATTTCCGGTGGCGTCAATATCTATCCCCAGGAGGCGGATAACGTACTGCTGAAACATCCCGCTATTGCCGACGTGTGTACCATCGGCATACCGAATGAGGAGTGGGGGGAAGAGGTAAAATCCGTGGTGCAGCTCAACGAGGGATACAGTGAGTCTAACGAGATGGCAGAGGAGCTGATCACATTCTCCCGTGAGATGCTGCCCGCCTACAAGAGCCCTCGCTCCATAGACTTTGTAGCGGAATTGCCGCGTCTGCCTTCCGGAAAGATTCAGCGTCGCAAAGTGCGTGAGCCTTATTGGGCAGGCATGGATAAGCAGATATAGAACCCTTGCCAATTGGAGCCAATACCGACTTCTCTCCTGATGACAACCAGCGTGGAATGTGTCAATATGTACCGTACAGGTTATCATTCATGTACGCGTACGTATCGAGTTTCAAACTATGCCCATGTCACTTACATCCCTTAGAGCACAGTTATTCAAGGTAGTCGATCGTGTTATAGCTACCGGTGTCCCGGTTGAGATAGAGCGAAATGGCCACAAGGTCAAGATCGTGCTGGATGAACAGCCACACAGACTTGCCAAGCTGAAAAAAAGAGACTGCATAAAGGGCGATCCAGAAGATCTGGTTGATCTGCATGTGGGTGAATGGGATGAAGGCAGACAGGTGTGATCTTCTTGGATACGCACGTGGTGGTATGGCTTTACGCCGGATTGGTAGAGAAGCTATCGGCAAAGGCGGCAGCAGAGATCGAGGCAAATGAGATTTGTTTGTCTCAGATAGTTAGATTGGAGCTGCAGTATCTTTATGAGATCGGCCGAGTGAAGCGGCAGGCCCCGGCAGTTCTGAATGATTTGGAACGCAGACTTGGTGTCAAGTTACTCCAATCTATATCTGATGAAGTGATCGAGATTGCGTTGCGACTCAATTGGACCAGGGATCCTTTCGATCGATTAATCGTTGCAGAGGCCCACAAAGAGAAGGCCATTCTGATCTCCAAGGACAGCACAATCCTGGGTAATTATGGTAAAGCCGTTTGGTAACACTCAACCGTTGGATCAATGACTGACCGTTCGCAGCATTGACTTGAAACGCTTTGGTTCAGTCCGGTCGATTGAAATCCGCTCACACCCGTTGAAGGTCGCGAATCTGCCGATCTCGTCTGACAGGCCTTCGGCCAGTTCCTCGTAGTGGGTGAATTTCTTCTCAAGCACCAGATTCTTGATCTGAAACTCGCCGTTCTTTCTAGCTGCTTTGGCATCCATCCGGCCCACCAGTTGATCTCCCCACAGAATCGGCAGGGAGAAGTAACCGTACAAGCGCTTCTGATCGGGCAGGTAGCATTCCAATTGGTAGTCGAAGTCGAATAGCTCCAGCGTTCTCTGGCGCTGGATGATCAGGTTGTCAAAAGGCGAGAGAAAGAGGACCAATTTTCGACCGACTCGACTAGGCAGATTATCCAGATGCTCTCTGGTTGTGTAGCGTTTCTTATCGCCAACCAGGACCTCCACCACGCTGCCTTCCTCTAACATATTCCTAATGGCGCGCCGGGTGCCATTCAGGATACGTTGTTTCTTGATCCTGCGACTGCCAAGCCTGATATAGGCCAGTTCGTTGTCCGAAGCCAGGCCCAGCGCAGTTAGCATCTGTTCGACCAGGAACCGATGCCAATCCTCCTCATTGGGAAGGGTCAGATCGATGTCAGCGGGCAGGACCCTTTCCGTTAGATCATAGATCTTCTGGAACCCATCCCTTCGAACCACCATCAAGTCTCCCCTCATGAACAGTGTTTCCATGGCGACCTTGGCAGGTTTCCAGTTCCACCAGCCACTGCTGCGATGGTCGTGATCTGTAAAGTCTCTGGATTGCAGGGGTCCCTCGGCGTGGATTCTGTCCAGCACGTATTCCTGCATCTTCAGATCACGTTTTGGAGTGTTCTGGTTCCCTCTGCTGTGCATCAATGGTTGAAAGAAGCGGTAGTTGCTCATGGGCAGGTAGGATGCCGCGTGAAACCAGTATTCGAAGATCTTCTTGTGCCGCCATTGAAGCTGATCCAGCATCCTGGCAGTGTAGTTGTCCACCCGGGTCCAGCAGGTGTGGTGGTGGGCTCGTTCTATCACCGAGATGGTGTCGATCTGAATGTAAGCAAGCTGTTCGACCGCCCGTACCAGTGCATTCCTGCCGCGTCCAAACTGGTTGTGACGCAGTAACCCCTGGCTTTGCAGGGATAATCTGCGAGCTTCTTTGGGGCTGAGTCGAATATCCACCAGTGTCCTCAGGGTGACTAATTGATGAATCGAAAGTGATATTAGCCTGAATAGCGTTGCTTATGAAACCTGCTATCAGTCATGCTAAGCTTGGGCCATTCGAGCAGTTCCTGAAATTTGTCAAGACGGTCCTAGCATGAGAATAATTACGATTCTGTTCGCCCTCGTCGCGCTGCCGGTCGTTGCTGCCAGCCCGGAAGCGGTGCAGGGAAAGAACGGCATGGTCACCTCTCGCTCAGCCCTGGCATCCGAGGTGGGTGTGGGAATCCTAAAATCCGGTGGCAATGCGATCGACGCGGCGGTAGCCACCGGATTTGCGTTGGCGGTGACCTACCCCTCGGCCGGTAATATCGGCGGTGGTGGATTTGCAGTCATCCGTCTTGAAAATGGCGAAGTGCTGATCCTGGATCATCGTGAAACTGCCCCCGGCTCCGCCAGCCGGGATATGTACCTGGACGCAGATGGAGATGTAATCAGAGGTCTTTCCACACGTACTCACAAGGCCTCCGGCGTGCCCGGCACGGTGGACGGTTTACTTCTGCTGTTGCAGCATCATGGCACCAAGTCCAGGAAAGAGGTGATGGCGCCAGCCATCCTGCTGGCAAAAGACGGTTTTCCCCTGACCCGCAATCTGGCCGCTCAGTTCGCTCGCGTGCTGCAGGCGATGGCACCCTATCCGGCATCCAAGGCCAAGTTCTCAAAAAATGGCACGCCGTACGCCGCAGGGGATGTCTGGAAGCAACCGGACCTTGCCGCCACCCTTGAGGAGATTTCCAAAAAGGGTCGTGATGGTTTTTACAAGGGGAGGGTAGCGAAGCTTATCGTTGCAGAGATGCAGAGGGGCAATGGCGACATCAGCCTGGCCGACCTGGCCGATTACCGATCTGTCTGGCGGGAACCCATCAAGGGTACCTATCGGGGCTATGATATCTGGGGCATGTCACCACCTTCCTCCGGCGGCGTACTGATCGTGCAGATGCTTAATATGCTGGAGCCGTACGACGTTAAGGCATTGGGCTGGGGCAGTGCGCAACTGATCCATCTGATGGTGGAAGCACAGAGAAGGGCCTATGCCGATAGAGCAGAGCACCTGGGAGATTCGGATTTCTATAACGTACCGGTTGCCACGCTCACCTCCAAGGCATACGCGCGCAAAAGGTTCGGGGACTTCGATCCTGATAGGGCCAGCGACAGCGAAGCCATCGGGGCCGGTAGCTGGCCGGAGGAAAGTGCCGAGACCACGCATTTCTCAGTAATGGATGGTAAAGGCAACGTTGTGGCCCTCACCACGACCCTCAACAGCGGCTACGGCAGCAAGATCGTAGCGGCCGGATCCGGCATCCTTCTCAATAACGAGATGAACGACTTCTCCATCAAGAAAAACGTCCCCAATCAGTTCGGCCTGATCGGGCGCGTGGCCAATGCGATCGAACCGGGTAAGCGCATGTTGAGTTCCATGTCACCGACCATCGTCACCAAAGATGGTGTGCCGTTTCTGGTTACCGGTTCCCCGGGCGGCTCGACCATCATTACTACGGCCCTGCAAGTAATTGTCAATGTTATCGATCATGAGATGACCCTGGAAGACGCCGTGTCGCTGCCCCGTTTTCACCATCAGTGGAAACCGGATTCGATCAGCTATGGCAAGCACGGTATCTCACCTGACAGCCTCAAAATACTGCAGCAAATGGGACACCGCAACTTGCGTGCCGCACGCTGGGGACGAGGTTTCGGGGACGCCAACTCAATCCTTTACCGCGATGGCGTGATCTACGGCATGAAGGACCCTCGCAACGAAGGTGCGGCGATCGGGTACTGAGTTAGCCCAAGCAGAGGTAAGGAATGACGCCTCATGTTCTGCTGATCGACGGTTATAACCTGATACGCAGGATCTATGAGGCGCGCCCACACGAAGACGCCGGGCAGCAGCTCCAGGAAATCGTTACCAGTGCCACCCAATCCATGCAACGGGCGCTGCGAAGGCACCAACCCAGTCACGCCTGCTGCGTCTTCGAGAGTCACGATACAACCTGGCGCCACCTGCTGTACAAGGAATACAAAGCGGACAGGAAACCTACGCCGGCACCTCTGTTGGACGGACTCGTTCAGTTTGAAGGGGCGTTCTTGGAGATTGGCGTACCTACTGTATCGGTGGAAAGCTACGAAGCGGACGATGTCATCGCCACCTTGGCTCGTGGCATAACTGACAGACGCGGTAGTGTGGTGATCCTGTCGACCGATCGCATGTACCTGCAGTTACTGCGGGATGGGGTCACGGTGTTCGATCATTTCAAGGACCGATTCCTGACAACCGAGCATGTGAGGGAGAAGTTCGGCGTCAGACCGGACCAACTGATCGACTACTGGGCGATGAGCGGCGCTGCAACCAATTACATTAAGGGGGTGCCGAAGGTTGGGCCCAAGACTGCGGGCCAATTGCTGGATCGTTACGGCAATCTGGATGCGATACTGGGTGCGGAACCATCGGATAAACACGTCGCAAGGGTTCAACAGCACCGTCGTGATGCCGAGGTCAGCAGGCAGTTGGTGATGCTCAAAACGGATGTGGAGGTGGGGGTTAATCTTAAATCACTGCGCTATATGCCGGTCGGATCAGATGATTGATCGAATCCGACCCAACGAGATCTATGCTGATCCCTCGACTACCGTGTCGAACTTGTAACCTGCTCCTCTGATCGTCTTGATCAATTCGGGGTGCTTTTGATCAGATTCAATCTTCCTTCGTAACTTGACAACCAGCTGATCCACGCTTCGGTCGGATGGCATCCAATCGCGGTCCGACAATTCGTCCATTATTCTATCACGAGTCAGTACTCTGCCCTTGCTCCTGGCCAGTAATGACAGTAATGCAAACTCGCGGCTGGTCAATTCGATATCACGGTCGTCATCCATTAGCTGATGGCTATCAAGATTCAGGGTGTAATTAGCGAATCTCAAAGTCGATGGCTGGTCATCGTCTGTGCCCATTTGTTCTTGAGTACGACGTAACACGCTGCGAATTCGGGCCAGCAATTCTCGTTCATCGAAGGGTTTGCTCACGTAATCGTCAGCACCCACCTCGAGTCCTACCACTCGATCTACTGCATCGGTGCTACCCGTCAGTATGATGATGCCGAGCTTTGGTCGCTTATGTCTGATTTCCTTGGTCAGGTCCAGGCCATGGGAATCGGGCATATGCAGGTCCAATACAACCAATTCTGCCAGATGCAGCTGTTCTCGCATCTCATCGGCATTGTTGGCGGTAACTACATGAAATCCTTCTGTCCCCAGGTAGCGTCTGAGTATCCGGCAGACACGTTCATCGTCATCCACCACCAGAATACATGTTCCCTGAGGTGCCATGGCTACCCCTAGCATTGCTATTGTCAATTGATTATTGCATACCTGATATCAGCTATAAACACGCCTGCAAGGATCTGAATCGACCACAGGTAAGGCGGGCACAATTGATGTACCGCTCATCGGATAAACGCGCTCGAAGGTTTATCCCAATTGTAATTGCTCCATAATAGTTCATATCTACATCTATCCGCCCTTTACAAAGGGCTGCGGAACTGCATCAGTAGGTAGCCTCATGGATGGCGCGGCACATGTTTGATGGGCTCTGGGTCGTATACATGGCGGTTACAAAAAAAACACTGGGCACACATTTCCCTTACATGGCCCCTGTATATTGGTGACCAAATCCCGTTGTAAGGTGACATGATGATGGAGTCGCTCAAAAGGAATATTGGCCTGAAATGGGTACGTCTGGTACCGCTTCTTGTAGTTGCCGCAATACCATTGAGCGTTGCATTGGTGCTCTACAATGACAATGTCTCATCACAGAGCAAGCCATATATCATCCAAGGTTATTCACTGGCAAAGGCTCGAATGGCAGTGGAAAGCACTGGTGCGAAAGTAACTCAGGTATTGACGATCATCAAGGCAGTAGCAGCCAGGCTGACGATCGATCAGTACGATCAACTGTATCACCATCGAAATGTCAGGCGGATTTACCCGGACTTGGATCTGATGACGTCGGCGAAAGATAGGGGTTATGTCGAGCAGGGCAGACAAAGGGATACGTTCTACCCAAGCCAGGTGCGGGCTGATCAGTTGCATCTCGAAGGCATCACTGGAGACGGGATCACTATTGCTGTGGTGGATTCAGGCCTTGGATATCATCACCCGCTAATTGAAAACACAAGAGGAGACAACCGCTTATTGGCTATCTTTGATGTGTCGAGCTCCTCCTTGGTGGAACTAAGTGGTGTTGATGAGGAAGACGGAGATGACTCCTGGTATTCGTGGACCTCAGTTGGGTCACTCCTAAATTCATTTCAGTCATCCTCAGAGTCTTCGTCAAAGTCATCAAAGAATTCCTCAAAGTCATCAAGGTCCTAGTCACACGCAACTCGTTCGTCCGCAAAGGACAAGTATGGACATGGTTCCCATTTGACCAGCGTAATGGCCAGCAGCAAGCCAACTCCAGACGTCGATGGCGACTTGACCGGGGCGTACAACGGAATAGCACCGGATGCCAGTATCGTTGTGGTAAAGGCATTTGACAGAGATGGGTTCAGTACCTACGTCAAGGTGATATCGGCCATTGATTTCGTGGTCACCTACAAGGACGTATACGGAATCAGGGTGTTGAATCTTTCCTTGAGTGGACCGGTCCGATCCTATTATTGGGATGACCCCCTCAACCAGGCAGTTATGGCAGCATTTCAGGCCGGCATCGTGGTAGTAACGTCTGCAGGCAACACCGGTCCGGGCCCCATGACGGTCGGTGTACCCGGCAATGTGCCTTATGTCATTACCGTCGGTGCAATGTCTGACAACTACTCTCCTGACGATGTCACTGATGATTATCTGACATCCTTTTCGTCCGCCGGGCCGACCTATGAAGGGTTCGTCAAGCCCGATCTGGTTGCACCGGGCGGCCATATGATAGGCCTTATGAAGCACAACACCGTTTTGGCCAGCATGCATCCGGAATTCCATGACGGCTACCAATTCTACCAGATGTCCGGCACGTCCCAGGCTGCAGCATTGACCAGCGGCGTGGTCGCCTTGATGCTGCAATTCGATGCAGACCTGTCGCCAGATGATGTGAAATGCCGATTGATGGCCAGCGCTTCCCCCGGGACAACGGCGGATGGCAGCCTGTTTTACAGTATTTTTCAGCAGGGCGCCGGGATGATAAATGCGTATCGAGCCGTTTACAGCACCAGCAGCGGCTGTGCCAACAAAGGTATTGATGTAGCGAGCGATCTCGACGATGTTGCCCACTACGGCGGCAGGGCCAATATGAATGCCGATGGCAGTTTCTACATCATGGATGCAGACGGCTTCCTGTGGAATGATGGCTTCCTATGGAATGACGCATTTCTATGGAACAATGGATTTCTCTGGAACGATGGATTTCTCTGGAATGATGGTTTTCTCTGGAACGATGGCTACCTGTGGAATGATGGGTTTCTATGGAATGACGGCTACCTGTGGAACGACGGCTTTCTCTGGAACGACCTGCGCCTCACCAATTCGATCAGTATCACTCGACCGGTACCTCAGGAATAGAACAAACGATAAGGCTCAGGTGATCTTGTGGGTTTTGTTCTTCCTAAGCTTGGGCGACAATGTTTGGTGTTGCATCATTGGACGACGTCACTATGCCAAAGCAACGCCAAATAATCGATGTGCTTGACACTAGACTAAGCGTTTGCCGGCTGATTATCGCTATAACCGCCCTGGCAGAGATCCTCCTCACGGCCAATCGGAACCGTGGCCTCTCCACGGTCTTACTGACCATCCTGTTGAGTGCCGGTGCAGCGGCTGCGTCCACTGTGGCCACATCCGACGTGCGTCCGAACATCAGGTTCGATCGACTGGGCCCCCAACAGGGGCTATCCCAGACTGCTGTCATGAGCCTGATGCAGGATACGCAAGGATTTGTTTGGGTAGGAACCCAGTCAGGGCTGAATCGCTTCGATGGCTATACGTTTGAGGTCTTTGACTATGATGCTGACGATGAGAACAGCCTCTCCAATGGCTGGATCTGGGACCTGGTTCAGGATCGATTAGGCTATATCTGGATCGCTACAGAGAGCGGAGTCACCGGTTATGATCCGGTTGATGGCACATTCAAGCGACTGATTCACGGTGACAGGAATCTCAACAGCTTAAGTCATAACCAGGTGCGCGGCGTGCTGGTGGATCACGATGGCTTTCTGTGGTTCGCGACCAGCGACGGTCTGGATCGTTACAACCCGAACAGCGAAGAGTTCAGGCACTTTCGCTTCAATTCGGATGATCCGACCAGTCTAGCTCACAATAGGGTCAGAGCCGTTATCCAGGACTATAACGGGCGAATATGGGTAGGGACTGATGGCGGCGGCGTTAGCCTGTTGGCGGCAGACGGCGAACACTTCAGTCACTTCCAGCATGATCCGGATGACCCAGGCAGTATCAGTAGCAATCAAATACGCTGCCTGTTCGAAGATAACGACGGAAACATCTGGATGGGTAGCAGCGAGAAAGGCATCTCCATTCTTGATCCGGAATCTGGCCAGGTCCAGCACTTGAGACGAGACGGACACGATCCCGAGAGATTGAGTTCCGATCGCATTCGCAGCATTAGCCAGGATCAGCGGGGACGGATCTGGATTGCATCCGATGCCGGCCTGAATCTATGGCTGCCGAAGCAACGGCGTTTGATGCGCTATACCAGCGACCCCTCTGACCCGAACAGTCTCAGCGACAATCGAGTGGTCACGACCATGGTGGACCGCGGTGGCGTCCTATGGGTAGGCACCTATGGGGGCCTCGACAAGTGGAATGCGAATATAGAGAGGATCCCCCATTTCAATAGAAGGTCGGGTCTCAGCAGCAACGTGGTCACCGCGTTTGCTGAAGGTCAGCGCGGCGAGCTTTGGATTGGCACCTGGGGAGGTGGCCTGAATCGATTTGATCGTGAACACGGGACCTTTCAGCACTATCAGCAGCAGCGAGATGAACGGGGTAGTCTGAGTGACGACCGAGTGATGTCGCTGCTGGTGGATAGTGACGATATGCTCTGGGTTGGGACCCTGAATGGTGGACTCAATCAATTCGATAGCAAGCTGGAACGCTTCACGGCCTTTACAACCAGTGATAGTGCCGGCAGCATTAGCGGCAATGCTATCAGCAAGATGTTTGTCGCCAACGACGGAAGGGTGTGGATTACAACCTACGGGGCGGGTATCAACCTGTGGCAAGGAGACGGTCAGTTTGTAAGCTATCCAAGATATCACGGTGAACAGTATCAACTGAGCGATCCGCGCGTCGTGGATATAGCGGAGGACGACCGTGGCCGGTTGTGGCTGGCGACCGACGGCGGTGGTGTCAATATCTTCGATCCCCACACAGAACAGGTGATTCAACTGCAGCATGAGCCGAGCAACAGCAGCAGCTTGAGCAGCAACGGTGTGATCTCGCTGCTGAAGACTGAGGATTCGATGTGGATAGGAACCAAAGATTCCGGTGCGAATCGATGGGTGATCAAGGAAGACTCGGCGGCAATCGAATTTGAGCGTTACGATAGAAGGAATGGTCTGGCCAGTAATGCCGTGTACGGCATGCTTGAAGATGGTGAAGGAAATATCTGGATAAGCGGAACCAGAGGCCTGACGGTACTTGACCCTGAGCAGAAGAGCAGCGTCAACTATGGCCCCACCCGCGGCTTGCAGGGCCCGGACTTTAATGGGGGTGCCGCATTCAAAACCAAAGACGGCCACTTGCTGTTCGGCGGCATCAACGGCTACAACATCATCGATCCGGTGATCGAATATGGTAACCGTTATGCCCCCAACGTAGTTTTAACCGGCTTCCAGATACTCAACAAACCCGTCGACCTTGTTACGGGGATCAGTCTGATCAACAGAATTGAGACCGGCTATAAGGATAACGTCATCAGTTTCGAATTCGCTGCCCTGGACTATACGGACCCAGGTGCAAACCAGTTTCAATACAAGTTGCGTGGTTTTGATGAGGACTGGATAAGCAGCGGAGGCCGACACCGGATAACCTATACGAATCTCCAATCCGGTGACTATGCTCTGTCCGTAAAAGGGTCGAACAATGATGGATTGTGGAGTGAGGATGAGCTGACGATTGAGCTTTCTGTCAGTCCGGCTCCCTGGCGAACCTGGTGGGCATACCTGACCTACCTGGTATTGGCATTCGCGGCAATCATCTATATCTGGCACAAAGGAAGAATCAAACAGGCCGAACGCGAAGCCATATTCAGGGCGGATGCGGCCAATCAAGCCAAGAGCGAGTTTCTTGCCAACATGTCCCACGAGATTCGCACACCTTTAAATGCGATTCTCGGATTCGCCCAGGTCTTTACGCAAAGCAGTGAGCTGACAACTGTAGGGCGAAGTAACATGGAAGCTATCGTCAGCAATGGCAAGCACCTGCTTGAGCTGATCAACAATGTGCTGCAAATGTCGAAGATTGAGGCACGCCAGATTTCACTGCAGGATGCAGAAGTCAATCTGAAGGATCTGTGCCAGTCGATCGAATCAATGTTAAGGAGCCAGGTTGAAGCTGCCGGGCTGAGCCTGACTGTGGTTCTGGATCAACATCTTCCCGACTATATAGTGGGTGATGAGACCAAGCTTCGGGAAATCATTGTCAATATGCTTAGCAACGCCATCAAATTCACAAAGGCGGGTCGCGTGAAGCTGAAGGTGACACGGGACCAATCGAACGAGCACCTGATATTGCAGATTTCAGATACTGGACGCGGTATCGCCAAGGCAGATATGAATCGGCTGTTCGAGCCTTTCCAGCAGTTGCAGGAACGAACGGATTCGGCGCGAGGCACTGGGCTGGGCATGGCAATCTGCAAGAGCTACGTCGACCTTATGGGCGGAACGATTGACGTGAAGAGCAGACTGGGTCGGGGCACGCTGTTCCGCATCACATTACCGTTACGTGAAGCTTCGGGAGCCTACGCGAGCCTTTCGAGCGCCGAGATCTATACTTTGGCGCCCGATCAGGATGTGCCACGGATTCTGATCGTAGATGACGACGCCGACGCGAGGCTTGTCTTGTATCAGTTGCTGAATACGGTGGGATTCGAGATCGAGCAGGCCTCGGGTGGTGTGGAAGCGATCGAGCTGGCGGCGTCCTTTTCACCCCGTGTCATACTCATGGACCTGCAAATGCCCGACATGGGCGGCCTGGAAGCTACCCGACTGATAAAGAAGAGGCATGGGGATGAGGTCAACGTAATGATGCTCAGCGCCAACGTCTTTGACACTGACATTGCCGCAGCGATGGATGCTGGTGCAGATTGTTTTATAAAGAAGCCGTTCCTACTGAGGGAGATTCTGGATGAGATCGGCGGGGTGACCGGAGTTCATTACAGGACTCAATCCGAGTGCCCTCCCACTGTCACGGATCTAACTGTTGGGGGAAAGGAAGTACTCGCCTCGTTGGACTCTAACCAGGTTCGTACTCTCCGACTAGCCATACTAAGGGGCGATCAGGCAGCTTTTATACGTTACCTGGCAGAATTCGATGTCCTGAACGAGGATACCATTTCCGGACTTAGCGCGATGGCATCGAATTTCGAGTATGACAAGATTCTCGATCTGTTACCGGTGTCCGATGCTGAGATCTAGGAGCGGCCGTATCAACTGCTACGCGACTGTCCTGAATCGCTTGCAGCAGAACCTGAAGAGAAAATTGGACTATGAAAAGTGAAGGAGCATCAATCCTCGTTGTCGACGACACGCCTGCAAACCTGAAGGTTCTGGTGCAGATGTTGGAGAAGAGAGGCTATCGACCGCGTCCGGTGCCAAGTGGTCACCATGCTCTGCGCGCAGTTGAGTACGAGTTGCCGGATCTAATCCTGATGGACATCAACATGCCCGTCCTGGACGGCATATCAACCTGCGCAAAGCTAAAGGAGGACGACCGCTATCGGGATATTCCGGTGATATTTGTCAGTGCTCTAACTGACACCTTCGACAAAGTTAAGGCTTTCAATGCGGGCGGAGTAGACTACGTAACCAAACCGTTCGACGCCGAAGAGGTCATCACTCGAGTTGAAAACCATCTCAAGATTCACAACCTTCATGTCCAACTGGAAGAGAACTATAGGCAACTGCAGGAACTGGAAGAATTGCGGGATGGACTGGTCAATATGGTGATTCACGACATGCGATCGCCCTTACTTGTTATTCGATCTGCACTCGGCTTGCTGTTGCACAATCTGGGTGACCAGATGGACCGTGAAAGCAAAGAGGATATTAACGATGCACTCGCCAGCGCCAACACGCTGACAACCATGATCAACAATCTACTGGATATCAGTCGTCTGGAAGACGGCAAAATGGTACTGAAGATCGAGAAGTGTGACGTGAAGGAGATAGTAGATAGTGTGGTCAAGGATCTGAGTACTCTCAGCAAAGCCCATGCCGTTACTACAGTTTGCCGGACAGACAACCCCAGTGCTTATTGTGACGAAGAAGTGGTGCGTCGCATCATTACCAACTTGTTGGGTAACGCGCTCAAGTTCACCCCGAGGGGCGGCGAAATCTGTGTGAGTGTTAAAGAGGGTAAAGACCGCCTGGAAGTGTCTGTGCAGGACAATGGCCCCGGCATTTCCAGCGATTACCACGAGAAGATCTTCAAGAAGTTTGGACAGTCGGGAAATAAGACGCAGGGAAGATTCGAATCATCGGGTCTGGGACTGACATTCTGCCTGTTGGCATCAGAGTCTCTGGGAGGTGTCATGGATGTTGACAGCAAGGTAGGTGAGGGAAGTCGGTTCTGGTTCACGCTTCCGACGAACGCCGCCGCACAATAGTGCAGGGAAGAATACATGGATGACTTAGTTGTACAGAATAGATTGACACGGGTCCTGGTCGTAGATGATGAGCGCGCCGTCGGCAGAATTACGGCTCGAATGCTGAACCTCGATGCTGAATTCGATGTTGTGACTGAACAGGATCCAACGGTTGCCTTGGAGAAAGCGCAGAGCGAGTCATTCGATGTAGTGCTAAGTGATATCCTTATGCCTGAGATGGATGGACTAGAACTTATTCGAGCCATTAGAGCGTTCAATCTTGATATCCCAGTCATACTCCTAACAGGGACACCGTCTCTGGAGTCTGCACAAAGAGCAGTTGAATTGGGTGCGTTCCGTTATCTCACTAAATCCGTGGAACGGCGTAAATTGATCGAAACGGTGAAACAGGCGGCATTGGGTCATCGAATTGCCGTCTTCAAACGTCATGCGATGGAACTCTCCGGACAACAGGACTTACGTCCCGGAGATATATTGGGTTTGCAGCATGCGTTCGAGACAGCGATCGAGAATATGTGGATTGCTTACCAGCCCATCGTCAACGCTGAAGATGGCACCGTGTTTGGCTATGAATGCCTTCTTCGAAGCGAACAAGAGAAGCTGAATAGTCCGGAAGCCATCCTTGATGCCGCAAGAAATCTCGATCGGTTGCACGAGCTTGGGCGCATTGTTCGAGAGAAGGCAATCGAACCCATCGCCGATGTAGGTGATCATGCGGTGCTGTTCGTGAATCTGCACCCTTTTGACCTGACTGACCAGTTGTTGGGAGCAGGTGATTCTCTTTTCACGAATTTGGCCGGCAGGATAGTGCTCGAAATCACTGAACGGGAATCGATTGATCGAGAGCCTGCCGTGGCGGACAAACTAAACAAGCTTCGCTCCCTTGGTTTCAGAATCGCGTTGGATGACCTGGGAGCGGGTTATGCCGGCCTAAGTAGCTTCGCAACGCTGCAACCGACCATCGTCAAGCTTGATATGAGTCTGATATTCGGTATAAGTCTATGCAGTGTGCGACAGAGGCTGGTTCGATCCATGGTCGAGGCCTGCCATGATCTGGGTGTAAGAGTGGTTGCTGAAGGTATCGAGACGAGAGAAGAACTTGAGTGTTGCATCGCGCTTGGCTGTGACCTCCTCCAGGGATTCTTTATTGCCAGACCGGTAGCCGCTTCAGCAGGTGGTGGGCTTGCCAGTGTTGAAACGCGACTTAGTTGAGTTAGTGAACGGCTGTATTCCTCCTGGCGCCGCGCATCGCTTCAGATCCTGCGCGTGATCCACTATCGCTAGATCTGACTGTCCTGCAGTAAGGATCTGAGTGATAATAGTATTCCCATTGTTTTCCCAGTATTTTCCCAGGGCTTCGCAAGCCATTGATTGTAAAGGAGCAAATTCTTGTCCCGTGAAATAACCTGTTTCAAAGCGTACGACGTGCGGGGAAGGGTCCCCGATGAACTCAATGAGGATATCGCCTATCGCATTGCAAGAGCTTATGCTCTGCAGATTCAGCCTGAGAAAGTCGTGGTCGGCCACGATATTCGAATGTCCAGCGAATCGATCTGCCAGTCGCTGGTGGGTGGATTGCTGGACAGTGGGGTGGATGTTTTTCATATCGGGCTGTGTGGCACGGAAGAGATCTATTTTTCCACGTTCCATTACAGGATGGATGGCGGCATCGTCGTGACGGCCAGCCATAACCCGATGGATTACAACGGTATGAAATTTGTGCGTGAGCAATCGAGACCCATCAGCGGCGATACCGGACTGCTTGAAATCAAGGAGAAGGCGGAGCAGGGGAACTTTGTCAATGCAGCGCGCAAAGGTAAGCAACGTTCATTGGATCACAGCGCCAGTTACATAGAGCATCTGCTCCAATACATCGACATCGACAAGCTAAAACCCCTTAAGATAGTAGTTAACGCCGGCAATGGGGGGGCTGGAAATGTCATCGATCAGTTGGCGGAGCACCTGCCTTTCGAGTTTGTAAAGCTCAACCATAATCCGGATGGTAGCTTCCCAAGCGGTGTGCCCAACCCGTTGTTAGAGGAGAACAGGCCGGTCACCATCGAAACCATAAAGGAAAGTGGTGCTGATCTGGGCGTTGCCTGGGATGGTGACTTCGATCGCTGTTTCTTCTTCGACGAGAACGGTGACTTTGTGGAGGGATACTACATCGTTGGATTGTTGGCGGACGCCTTTTTGAAAAAGTTAGGAAAGGGCACGGTGATTCATGATCCACGACTCACCTGGAATACGGTGGATATCGTCGAGAAACTGGGTGGCAGGGCTGTGTGCAGCAAGACGGGACACGCCTTTATCAAGGAGCGAATGCGTAGCGAGGACGCTGTCTACGGTGGCGAAATGAGCGCGCATCACTATTTCAGGGACTTTGCCTATTGCGACAGCGGCATGATACCGTGGCTGCTGGTTACAGAGTTGATTTCCAGGCAAGGAGCATCTCTGGCAGAACTGGTGAGGGAGCGTATGGCCAGGTTTCCGGCAAGCGGGGAGATCAACCGGCGCATCCCTGATCCAGCTGCTGTTCTGGACAGCGTCAAGGCGGCTTATGAGAAGGACGCGCTGGAGATAGACTTTATCGATGGGCTCAGCATGGATCTCGATCGGTGGCGTTTCAACTTGCGCACATCTAACACTGAACCAGTGGTGCGTTTGAATGTGGAGTCGAGGGGAGATATCGCATTGATGAAGGAGCGGACCGCTGAAATACTGGAACTGATGGGGGGCGAGGCGGTATGACGGAAGTCTCGGTAGGTCCGGGCCACGGAAAAACTGTTGACGACTTTCGTAATGAACCCGTTTTTGCTCGATGAGCTGGCGCGGCAAGATCCTTGGGGGCGGCATCGGGTTTGTGCTGGGTGGACCGTTAGGCGCCATCATCGGCGCGGTGCTGGGTCATCACGTACTTGACCAAGGGACCTCCTTAACCTTTTCGACTCTGGAAGCAAATCAGAGTATCTACTTTATAGCCACCTTTTCCATGTTAGGGAAACTGGCCAAATCTGATGGTGTGGTAACCGAGGCGGAGATTCGAGTTATCGAATCTGTGATGCAAAACAGTCTAAGGCTCAACGGTGAGGCACGCCAGCTTGCCATCGGTATCTTCAATGAGGCCAAGGATTCCGACACTTCTTTCGGACAGTTCGCCCAGCAGTTCCATGATCATTTCCGAAATTCCGAGGAGGTATTGGTCTCCATGATCGAGCTACTGTTGTTGGTAGCTTACGCCGATGGTGAGATGCACGCTGCCGAGGAGCAGTTGATTCTGGTGGCTGTCAACATTTTTGGCTTGAAAGATCGCTATCGGCAGATCAAAAGCAGGTTTACGGGCACCCCGAATGATGTCGGCAAGTACTACCAGATTTTGGGTTGCAGTAAGGGGGACAGTAAGAGCGCAGTGAAGAAGAAGTATCGAAAACTGGCCATGCAGTATCACCCTGATCGCATTCACGCCAAAGGTGTTCCACGGGAGTTCGCCCAGGTATCGCAGGACCGGTTCAAGGAGATTCAAAATGCCTACGATATTGTCTCGAAAGATCTGGACGAGACTGGGTGACGTAGCCCAGGATTCAGTGAGTCGTTGGTAAACCAGGTGCTTCTGCCGGAAGGCAGGGAGTGGGGTCTGCCGTAGGGGGCAGGGACGAATAGTCACTTGGCATCAAAGCTGAATCGCGCTAATATTGAATCATGAATACCGTTAACCAAATCGATCCCGTTTCGCTCAGGCGTGTAGGATCTAACATAACCACTACGGGTACGACGACCACGACAAAGGGTCAGCTTACCTGAGAATCCCTGTATCCGGAAGGTAAGTTGAATCAACTGCCTTTCGGACAATCCCAAAGATCCCCAAGGCAGCAGTCAAAAAATATTCGGGCAACCGAGTGGGTTTGTTTTGCCTGAAAACGGTCGAACAAAGGGGCGATACTTTCTGCATATGACCAGGGGAACGTGATGAACAAATTCGATAATGAGGATCTCTACAGAATTCGCCACAGTCTTGCACACATATTGGCGCAGGCTGTGCTTCAGCTCCGGCCTGGTTCGACCTTGGGTTTTGGGCCTGCCATCGATGATGGTTTCTATTACGACTTCGTGCTGTCCGAACCGGTGACTGACGCTGACTTCCCTCAGCTTGAAAGCAATATGAAGCGCGTTATCAGAGAAGAGCAACGCTTTGCCCGGGAGGACTTGCCCTGTGATGCTGCCTTGAAACGACTGGACGAAATGGGGGAGGAGTATAAGAAGGAATACGCACTGGAATTGATGCAGAGAGAAGATCTGACCGAGCTCAGTTTCTACCGCAACGGTAGCTTTGTCGATATGTGTGAAGGTCCGCACGTGAACAGCAGCGCTGAGATAGCGCCGGATTGTTTCAAGCTTCGTTCAGTTGCCGGCGCGTACTGGCGTGGTGATGCCAACAACGTGATGATGACTCGCATCTATGGGTGGGCGTTCGAAAACCGGCAGTTGCTGGCTGAGCGGGTGAATGCGTACCAGGAAGCGCAGGCGCGGGACCACAAGAAACTGGGCAGGGAGTTGGACATCTTTATGCTGGATAACGAAATCGGCAAGGGGCTACCTCTGTGGCTGCCCAACGGTACCGCCATTCGTGACGAACTGGAAAAGCTGATGAAGGAGCTGGAATTCAAGGCGGGCTACCAGCGGGTGGCATCACCCCATCTCGCCAAAGCGGATTTATATTACAAAACCGGGCATCTTCCCTACTATCAGGAACACATGTATCCCCTTATGAATTTCAGTGAGCGACGTGTGGATGAATCGGGCAATAGCCAACTGGTCAAGGAAACCTATGCGCTGAAGCCGATGAACTGTCCGCACCACCACCGTATCTATTCATCCAGGCCGAGAAGCTACCGGCATCTGCCGCTGCGGCTCGCGGAATATGGGCAGGTGTATCGTTTTGAGGATTCCGGGGCCGTTGGTGGATTGCTCAGGGTAAGAGGCATGTGCATGAACGATGCCCATATCTACTGTACGGCCGAACAGGTCAAAGGCGAGTTGAAGAGCGTGCTGCGCATGTACCGCCAGGTCTATGATCTTTTGGGAATCGACAACTTCTTTTTACGCTTGTCCAGACACGATCCTGATGATCCACGTCGCGATGAGATCTATGTGAACGATCCGGAAGCCTGGTCTTTCACCGAATCGTTGCTGCAGGAGGTGTTGGAAGAGGAGGGGCTCGATTTTGTCGATGGGGTTGGGGAGGCGGTCTTCTATGGTCCCAAGATCGACGTGCAGTTACCCTTTGTTACAGGCCGGAGTGAAACAGCCAGCACGGTACAACTGGATTTTCTCTCTGCCGAAAGGCTGGACCTGTCCTATGTCGACAGTCACGGTGCGGATAGACGACCCTACGTTATTCATCGTGCGCCCCTTGGCACCCATGAGCGGTTTGTGGCCTATTTGATAGAGCAGTATGCTGGCGCCTTCCCCACCTGGCTGGCCCCCGTGCAGGTTCAGATCATCACAGTTTCCGATCGATTCGAAGACTATGCGAGAGCCCTGGTCTATAGACTAAGGGACGAGTTCATTCGGGCCGAACTGTGTCTGGAAGGGGGAACAGTCGCAAAGAAGATCCGCAACGGTATCACTAGAAAGATCCCCAACCTTCTGGTGGTGGGTGCAAGGGAAGAGAAGCAGAACTCCGTGAGCTGGCGTCGCTACGGTGAAGAAGATCAGGTTATATTGCCGTTCGATGATTTTATGGTGCAGGTGGCCAAGGAGATTAAGCGGCGCCAACGGTAACAACTAGTGGCGAAACTTGGTCGCATGGGCAAAGGTACGTACAGAATCAGCATGGCAGCGACTTCCTTTTGACCTAACGACTTAGTTTTGGGGAGCCTGGTCCTGTAGCATCTGGCAAGCTCTGGCCCCATCAGTTCTGGGCGGACCCAGGCTAGATCGGCTGGCCAGGTGTCTTCTCAGCTGCAGTGCTGCTGCTAAGGTTAATCAGGTCCGCGAGGATATTGCCACTTTCCACCAGTAGAGGATCGGGCTCTTCTTTGTCGTCCTCTTTTGGTTCGGTCTTATTGTCTTCGACGGGTTCCTGCTGCTGCGTTTCGACGTCTGTCAAAACAGCGAGTTCGTTGCCTTCCAACTGGTTTGCCTCACCAGTCTCATCATTCTCACTTGGCGGCGTAATGCCACTTGCAGGAGTTTCATTGGCGGCGACCTCGTGTGCGGGCGATAGTTCATCCAGGGAGGTGAGCTCAGTAAGGCCCTTGGCAACTCGTCGTTTGTTCTCCAGCGCGACCCAAAAAGAATCAGCTTCCTCTTTTCGCTTAATTCTCGCCACCTGATTGAGAGTGATAGACTTTTCCTTACTGCGATTCTTTCTGTAGACCAGAGCCCCGCTGAGATAATCGAATTCAGCATTCTCCTCTATTCGGTCCTGGTGACGGTCGCGAAGCTCGGGGACGTAGGTGGAAACATTGGCTTTGATACTGAATTCAGCAGGCGGAATACTATCCCATGGCAGCGGCTCATCCAGGGTGCTCTCGCCGATGGATTCGCTGTCGTATCTGGCTGGATAGAAGATATCGGGAATAACACCTTGGTGCTGAGTACTTTCGCCGGATATTCGGTAGAACTTTGCCTGGGTGAGTTTCAGTTGGCCTCTGTTGAGAGGAATGAGCGATTGTACCGTTCCCTTGCCAAACGTCTGACTGCCGATGATGATCCCCCTTTGATAATCCTGAATCGCTCCGGCGAATATTTCCGACGCGGATGCGCTCAGTCTGTTTACCAGCACAACCAGGGGCCCGTCGTAGGTTGTGAACGGGTCCTGGTCACTTAGCACATTAACGAGGTCTCTCTTGCCCCGTATCTGAACCGTTGGTCCTCTGTCGATAAACAAACCGGTCAAGGAGTTTGCTTCCTGCAGGGAGCCACCACCATTGTCGCGAAGATCGATAACCACGCCATCCACTCCCTCCTGCATTAGGTCCTTCAGCAGCCTGCGCACATCGCGCGTCGTGCTCTTAAAGTTCTTGTCACCCTGCTGCAGTGCTTGAAAATCAATATAGAATGTTGGGATGTCGATCACGCCGATCTTGTGCAGATGGCCGAATTGTTCAACTTCAATAATGTCGGATTGGGCGGACTGCTCCTCGAGTTTGACTGTGTTCCTGGTAATCTGGATTATCTTTGAATTCGCGGTGTCCTTGGTGTCGGTTGGTATGATGTCCAACCTGACGACTGTATCCTTTTTGCCGCGAATAAGCTGAACGACTTCGTCAAGGCGCCAACCGATAACGTCCACCATCTCGCCATCGACTCCCTGTCCCACAGCCTGGATTTTATCCCCGGGATGAAGCATCTCAGACTTATCCGCAGGACCAGCCGATACCAGGCTAACGACTTTGGTGTACTCGTCTTCACGTTGCAGCACGGCACCAATTCCCTCGAGGGAGAGGCTCATATTGATGTTGAAATTCTCCGAGGTCCGTGGTGAGAAATACTGGGTATGAGGATCATAAGTGCCGGTAAAGGAATTCATGTAGAGCTGGTAGACATCTTCACTGTTGGTCTGTTTAGTGCGGGCCAGGCGGTTCCGATAACGCTTAAGCAGAAGTTCATGAATCTTTTCATCGCTCTTGTCGGTCAATTTGAGATTCAGCACGTCGTGTTTCAATCGTTTGCGCCAGAGTTCATCCAGTTCTATCTGTGAACTTGCCCAAGGCGTATCGTCCCGGTCCAGCGATAACGATTCCGTGATGCTGAAGTCAAACTGGTCGAGGCCGGCCTCCAGGAGTTGGATGTTCTTGGTAAATCGATCGATTACTCTCTGGTGATAGCGGTTGAAGATTTTGAATGCGGATTCCAGGTCGCCGCGCTTTAGAGAGTTATCCATCAGATATCGGTGGATCTCGAATTGTTGAACGTCAGAGTCCAGCAGGTAACTCTTGGTGGGATCGAGGTCACTCAGGTAGGAGTCGTATATCTTGGAGGAGAGTGCGTCGTTGAGAGGACTCTTCACATAGTGACGGCTTGCCAGGGCATCGACTATATTGCGGGTGGTCGTGATATGGACTGGTTTGGGGCTCAGTTCGGAAGGTTGCGTCTCCGTTGTGAGGGTGGCATATGTCAGATGGACAACTGTGAAGGACAGCACGCCCAGCATGGCAGGAACTAGTTGACGACTCGGTTTCATAGTTGACTTCTCAGCGCGCTTCAGAATCGTGACGGCAATTCCGGATGGAACTGCGTCATCTTGTAGGTAGCTCAAATGAACGCCTTGGGTTCAAATATTAAGTTTAGTGGTCCGGGTGGTAGAGAATCAAGGAATGATGTGACCGATGACACTGAGTGAATACCCGCCGGTCGGCCATATCCCCCATTCTGGGCCCTGATTTGACCTGAGATGAAGGATAACTGTAGGGTAATGTGATGATTGAATTGAGCCATTGGTATTAATATCGTGAAAAAACAACTATTTATCAGCGTATCTGTACTAGTGCTCGGTTGCGCCTGGATAGCGGGGGCAGCCATCGCAGAGCCAGCGGAGGAATCGGCAGATACTGCCAAACTCGGCTACTTTTTTGGCTACTATTTCGGCAACCTGCTGAAGGAGCAGGGCAGTGTGGATATTGATCTGGATGAAATGCGCAGGGGAATCGCAGATTCCGTAGCAGGTAAAATAAGCGCCTTGAATCCGGAGGAGCAGCAAGCCTTGATGGCTGTCATTCGCAGTCGCCAGGCAGGAGTACAGGACAAGAAGCAGCAAGTCGGACAGCAGGCAGCACAAGTCTATCTGGCAGAAAACGCCAAGAAAGAGGCGGTGAAGGTCACTCAGTCCGGCCTTCAGTATCAAGTCTTGGCAAGCGGCACAGGCAACGGCCCAACTTCGACCGATAAGGTGACGGTGCACTATCGGGGGCAGTTGGTTGACGGTAAGGAATTTGACAGCTCTTACGAGCGGGACCCCGCCGAGTTTCTCGTTAATGAGGTCATACCAGGTTGGACGGAAGGCCTGCAATTGATGAATAAAGGTGCCAGGTACAAGTTCTATATACCACCTTATCTAGGATATGGGGCGGGGGGCGTCCCACGGGCAGGAATTCCGCCCAATGCGGTGCTGATCTTCGATGTGGAATTACTGGAGATCCAGTAAAGACCACTCACCAGTGCATCAAGTTGGCTCAATCGGCAAAGATGATCATGCCAATGGTCTCCAGCAGCAAGCGTTGTTGCCATTCCATGATCTTGACGCCGGTCAGATCGATATTGCGCAGATCTAGTCCCACGAATTTGGCATTCCTGAGATCTGCGTCACACAAAGTCAGGTGGTGGGCCTCGATGGACGTCAAATCAGCATCCATCAGATTGGCACCCTCAAACGATGCATCATCCAGGGTTGAATGGCTAAAACGGCTGCCGGACAGATCACAGTCCTTGAAATTGGCGCCAGTGAAATCACAATAGCTAAAATTACTATCGCGGAAAACGCCGCTGCTGAGGACCATCGCTGGACTTACCCTGTGGCTACAATCCACGTAGGTGAAAACAGCTCCTTGGGCCTGGCTGCGAATCATTTCGGTCCGGTACAGGTGAGATCTTGAGAAGTCACACATGGAGAGGTTGCAGTCCTTGAACTCTGCCGCGACAAGATCTGCAAGACCAAATGCACACTCTTGGCCTTCCCCGGTATAGAATCTGCAATCGGTAAAGCGACTCTCTCTCAGATTGGCACTGCGGAGATTACACCGGCTGAAATCACAGCTGTTGGCCTCCGTGCCCTCGAGGTCAGCACCGCTGAAGGTAACGTCAACCAGTTCGCAGTCATTTAGTGTCAATGGGCCTGCAGTGTCCGGATCATCGGGCCACCTGCAGCTTTGAATGGACAGGTTGTTCAAGATCTGGGTTGTGGCCAGGATCCTGTCGAGATCAGTGGCGGTGACGGATTTGAATGATGACATGGGCGCAGTGTTCTGGGATCGCGGTCACTGGATTATCACAGGTTTGGCATGGATCATCACAGATTTGTGATCAGTTTGGACAGTGGCAGGGCCCGGCAACGACTGCCAGACGATTGCATGGCATTCGCCATTTATTGGTGGGTTTCCCTAATATTGTCTGGCTGCGGAGTGTAATCCGCTACATAAATACTTAACTATCAATAGCATAGATAGCGGCTCTGAATTGGCATGATGTATGAATAATAATGTCATTAGATGCCTGCATGCTGGAGTTGGGACGTGAACATTCTGTATCACCTGCTTATTCTGAGCTTTGTCATTGTTCTGATCGCCGAAGTCGTTCCTGGGATTAAACTGAAGGGCTTTGGCACGGCAATCGCTGTTGCTGTGGTCTACAGTCTGGTGAATGTGGTGCTGGGAACGGTCCTTAAGTTTCTGAGTCTGCCTTTGATTTTCCTCACCTTGGGCTTGTTTCTGTTGGTCATTAATACCCTGATGCTCTGGCTTACCAATCTGCTGATAGATGACTTTGAGATCAGGGATATGCAAACCACCTTTGTGGCAGCAGTGCTCATCTCCGTGGCTGACTTTCTCCTCGATCTGATATTCTAAGATGGTAATCTGACAGGACAGTCGGGTAAGCAGCCCTTGAGTTGGATAGAATAGGGGATTCATCTGTCGAGCGATGGTGGTTCAAGGGCCCGCGCTGGCTTGAATCCACGTTTACAGTCTGTAGTCGTTAGCGGGGTGGGATGGGACAAATTAACCCACGCTGCCCGGCAGCGCGTTTACAAGAGATAACAAGGCGGGAGAGCTTTAGAGTTGAATCTGCTAAGACGTCTCTATTTTGATCCATTGATGCGGCGTTTCCTGGTCGCATCCCTGTGTGCCGGAGCATTCGTTTGGGTGGCAGTCGACTCATTCAATGTCGAGATCAAGGTAGTCGTGGAGTTCTTTGTGCTCAGTATCGCGATGGTAGCGGGACTCATCGGACTGGCATCTCTGTACGCCCTTTTTATGTATCTGTTGAGGAAGGGGACCGCCAGAGGATCACGTGCCCTCGCCGGGCGCCCCGACAAGGACTAGCAACGGGGACGCCCAGTCGAAGTCCAGGAACGGAATAGACCGCCCCACGGCCCTGGGCTGCAGCGCACCAGCTACCACTCAAGGCTTTTAATGAACCGGTCCGCCCGAGGCAGATAGTAGTCGTCGTAATCGACTGAAAAGGCTACTGTGTGGGCACGCCCGGTGATTCGCTGCTGCGAGACAAAGCCGATAACGCGCGAGTCGCCACTGTGGTCACGATTATCACCCAGCATCAGGTAGTGACCCGGCGGCACGTTCACCGGGCCAAAACTGTTATATCGATTGGGTTGTGATGGGATCAGCATCACTGGGTGGACCACCTGGTCGATTTCTTCCACAAAGAAGTCGTGTCCTTGTTTCTGTTTGCTGTCGAGATCGCTGACGCTGGCTGGATCAAGTTCGTGGTATTGGGCTGGTTCACCGTTGATATAGAGCTGGTTGTTCTGCATGGCGACACTGTCGCCTGGTAAACCGATCACTCGCTTGATCAGGAGCTTCTCATCCAGCGGAGAATAGAAGGTGACTATGTCTCCCCGCGACGGCAAACTCCATTCAGCCAGGTGCCAGGTGGTAAAGGGCAGCTTCAGATTGTAAGCAAGCTTGTTAACGATTACGCGGTCCCCTTCCAAAATGGTCGGTTTCATCGAACCCGTGGGAACCTGGTTCCAGTCGGCGATGGCGGACCGAAAAACCAGCATGACGGCCAGGAACAATACCAGTCCACGCCATTCGTACCAGATCTCCCTCAGCCTGCTGTATGGCTCTCTACTCACTTGTATGAAGCACCTTGTGCCAATATTCTCTATCCATCACATTCGGGCGAGATTCCTGCCGCAATATGATGGAATCCAGGCATCCCAGTTGCGAACTATACCATGATCCATGACGAAGTCAGATGCAGCATGAAACCATGCTGGTCGGTCCAACTGGACTCTCTAATTATCAGACAACAGTGCCGCCAGAATATTCCGGCCGGTAACTGAAAAGGAACTGTGCGGCCATGGATGGATGGCAGCTGTCTGATGACGTGATCACAGGCTGCTGGAGGGGTCGTAAATAGGGCTCGCAAAAGAACGTGGCTAGCTGTACACTGTATAAAAAGTTTAGGAAAATACACTAAGCTGTTGAAATAAATCAGAAAGGACCTTGTGATGCTCAAGATCCAGTTTAAGGACGGCAGTCAGGATCCAGTCCTGTTGACAACACCGGGTAAGACGATCGGCAGCGGCAAGATCAACGATATCGTTGTCAACGAAAAGGGTGTCAACGGATTCCATGCCGACCTCAAGGTTGAGGGCGATTCGGTGTTTCTCAGCGATGTGGATACCCAGACTGGTACCTTTCTAAATGGGGAGAAAATCGCCGGTCCCATGCAGCTTCGTGTTGGCGACGTGATCCGGATCATGGCCGCTGAGCTGGAAGTTGCCGATGCCGCGGATGCGGAAGAAGCGGGTACCATAGTACTTTCCGGTTCTGCCTTGAAGAAGATGGGTGCTGATGGCTGGTCCATCGTAGCCGATACCGGGCCTGAAAAGGGCCAGGTGATCCCCATTTCCGCAAAAGTACTGGTGGGTAGAGCGCTGGACTGTGATCTGTCAATTCTTGAACCGGGACTCTCTCGTAAACACGCGGAGCTCAATATCATCGACGGCAAACTGGTGGTGAAGGACCTGGGGTCGGCAAATGGGACCTTCATCAATAATAAGAAGGTGAAGGAAGCTCAACCTAAGACCGGTGATCTGCTCCAGTTCGAGAAAGTCACGTTTATCATCAAGGGCCCGTAGCTCACACCGGTAACAAAGCCAATTAGCACTGCCCTGTTTGCATCGATGCTCGCATTCGCGGCGCATCCAGGCAAATCTCGACCCGTGGCTCTAGTGTACGCGGAAAACCAAACCCAATTAACGAGTCCCCAACGCATGCTTCAGATTGCTGCATGACTGGTATGGATCTAAAGCTGAAAGTCGTCTATGTGCCTTCCTGGCCTTGCTGATTGTCG
>Ga0187827_10000849_pt1 | contig 46344 bp, 42 predicted proteins | sample ETNtaG_39_FD_167969 | JGI IMG/M metagenome (GOLD analysis project Ga0187827, IMG submission 167969) | Marine microbial and viral communities from oxygen minimum zone, Eastern Pacific Ocean - ETNP2014_SV_150_PacBio MetaG (Illumina Assembly) | ecosystem: Environmental > Aquatic > Marine > Hypoxic...
GACTTAAGTATATCGATTTATAAAAATTCCGCTATTATCATTTGTTGCAAATAAATTTAGAAATGGTTGATTTGTTTTTGATTACCTTATTATTTTGTGGAGAGACAAAAATTGAATAAGCTTTTTATGAGTGTTCTCCTTTGTTTTTTTTTGTTAAATTGTTCAAACGGTAACAAGGATTCACAGCCATTGGTTTTTGCAGCCGCTTCCCTACATGATGCCCTCATGGAAATTAAGAATCAGTATCGTTTAGAACGCGGAAAGTCAGTTAAATTTAGCTTTGGAGGATCAACAAATCTTTCGAGGCAAATATCGAGTTATGGAGCGCCTGCTGATGGAGTTATTTTTTCTGGGTCGCAGCCACTTGTTGTTCTTATTAACGCAGGGAAAATTTCAGGTAACGACGTAACCGAAATACTGCAAAATCGATTAGTAGTTATATGGGGTAAACAATCTGAAAATTTGGGATCTTTTCAAGATTTGGCTTTTACTGGAGGGAAAATAGCAGTGGCAGATAAAAACCTGGCCCCAGCAGGGGACTATTCGTATGAAGCTCTCCATAATAGTGGAGTTTACGATTTGGTAAAAAACCGTTTAATCCCTTTAGGTGATGTTAGGTCTGCTCTAAATACAGTTTTATCTGGAAATTCAAATTACGGAATAGTTTACAGTTCTGATTTAAATATAATTGGATCAGAATACGATTTTATTTTAATTCCTCAGGAATTTCACTCCCCCATATCATATCCAGCTGTGGAAATAAAAAATTCAAAATTAAAATATGAAGTAGGGCTCTTTTTTGATTATTTAAACTCGAAGACGGCTGGTGATATTTTTGAAAGGCATGGGTTTATGACGTTTACATTGGCTACTAGTAAATAGGATTTAAGATTTAAAAGGTGTTTACTGAAATTCAAATAATAATTCTTTCGTTAAAAACGTCCATATGTGCCATGTTGGTCGTTTTTCCAATTGGTCTGTCCGTGGCGTGGTTGTTAACTCGTACAAACATTAGAGGTAAGTTTTTTATCGAGTTACTGGCTTCGTTACCTTTGGCATTACCTCCGGTTGTCACGGGATATTTCTTTCTCTGGTTTCTAGGTTCAGGATCTGTGTTTGGAAGTTACCTTCAAACATCACTTGGTATGTCCATACCTTTTAGTTGGATGGCGACGGTTATCGCTTCAGCGGTTGTGGCTTTTCCCTTAACGGTCAGGTCATTTATTTCCGCATTTCAATCAGTAGATTTTAAACTTGAACAATCGGCACGCGGATTAGGAGCTGGAGGTTTTAAAACTTTTTTTGCTATAACCATTCCATTATCTAAAAGGGGTATTTTGGCAGGTTTAGTGTTGGGCTTTGCAAGGGCTTTTTCGGAATTTGGTGCCACTATAGTTTTCGCTGGTAATATACCCGGAGAAACGACAACTGTGCCACTAGCGATATACACGAGTATCAATACTGGCAATGTAGAATCAATTACGAAATTAATAATTGCATCGGTCGTTATTGCAGCTTTAACTTTGGCACTTTATAATCTCCTCGCCCAAAATGGGCGCAAGAAAATCAATACGTAGAGGTGGGATTTGATTATATTATTCGATTTCATTATCACTCGCGGAGAATTTACCCTGTCGGTTTCTGGAAAAACATGTAATGGTATAACAGTATTGTTGGGTCCTTCAGGGGCCGGTAAGAGTACGTTATTAAACTGCCTATCAGGCAATTTAACTCCAAACAATGGGGATATAAAAATTGGTTGCAATACCGTATTTAGTTCTGATAAACGAATTAACCTGAAACCTGAAAAACGGAAGATTGGATTGGTAAGCCAAGAGAATTTATTGTTTCCACATATGGATGTTAGGTCTAATATCACTTTTGGTTTCAAAGTTAGAAAGACTACTTCTAAAAAAATAGAAATTAATGATGTGATATCAATTTTTAGGATCGAGCATCTGTTGAATCAAATGCCCAGCCAATTATCGGGTGGAGAAATCCAAAGGGTTTCATTAGCTCGAGCGTTATGTTCGGGACCAGATGTTTTGCTTTTGGACGAACCATTTAGTTCGTTGGATGCAATTACCAAGGGCCCAATCCTTCACTATATAAAGGACATGCAAAAAAGAACAGATATTCCTATACTTTTGGTTACCCACTCTTTTTCTGAAACTTTGACTTTGGGAGATAAAGCTATCGTTCTAAATGAAGGGGAAATCGTTAAATCCGGCAATCCATATAGCTTATTGGAATTGAGGAACAACATTTCTGGTTTTCCAGCTGAGTCAGTTGTGAACTATATGAAAGGGATTGTGATAGATAAAAGTAATTTATACGACAAACTTGGGACAGTACGTGTTCAAGGTACAGATTTTTATGTTCCTCTTGAGGGGTTCGACATAGGAACCGAAGTTATCCTACAATTTTCCGCACGTGATTTAATAGTTGCTACTGCTAAACCCAAAAATGTCTCTGCACGTAACATATTGTATGGTAGAGTAAGCCGATTGAAATCCATGGGAATTAGTTTTCTGATCACCGTTAATATAGAACCCAAGTTAGGTTTGGACGTCGAGCTGACTCCAGAATCTATAGATCGTCTTGGTATCACCGAAGGATCAAAAATATTCCTGATGCTGAAGAGTTCCAGTTGCACAATCAATAAATACTAATTCATTTGTTTACTAGGTAGTGTTTGCATATATTTTGCAGGCAACATTTTTCACAAAGGGGATTTTTTTTTGTGCAGATATTGGAGCCATGTTTGTCTAATAAAGCGTGAAATTCCCCATAAAGTTTTTGATCTTTGGGTAATTTTTTTTCAAATATCGTTTGGAATTCAGAGTAAGAGTTATTTAAAGGGGTTATACCAACCCGCGATGCTATTCTCTTAGTATACTGATCGATGATAAATGATGGTTTCAGGGCAGCGTAGACAATAATATCATCTGCAGTTTCGGGCCCAATTCCATTTATTGACAGTAGAGTATTTCGTAAGTCCCTTAGGGTTAAACTAAAAAGCTTTTCTTCTTGACCATTAAAATCCTCTATGACCAGTGCCATAAAATTTTTTAGTGTTTGAACTTTTTGATTAAAATAGCGTGAAGATTTTATACATTCTGATAAGTGTTCAAAATTTGATTGATATATCGCTCGGTAATCCCATAAGTTGTTTATTTTAAGTAGCTCTAATGAAGTTTGAACATTTTTCCAAGATACGTTCTGGCAAAGAATTGCGCCAACTATTATTTCGAACTTTCCTCCCCCAGTTACTGGCCACCAATTTTGGTTACCGTAATTATCTAGAAGAATGTAATAAATGTTAATGATGTTGTTGCTAATTATTGTCATTGTCGTCCAGAAAAAGTTTTACTGTAAATATGTCAGCACGTAATAGTTAAAAAATATTATTATTATTATTATTGTCAATTAAGTGAGAAATTAAACTGTGTTAATACCATTATTAAAATTGATAGTTAGTGAACAGAGAGAAAATATATGAGCATGGTTTCAAAATTAAATGATTCAATCATTAAATCTAAAAGCTATTTATGTATAGGATTAGATCCCCATCCTAATGAAATGTTTGTGGAAAATGTTTTTGATTTCAATAAACAAATAATAGATGTAACACACGACTTAGTAGCAGCATATAAACCGCAATTCGCTTTTTATGAGGCTTTAGGGATTTCCGGGTTACAAGCCTTGAAGGAAACTATTTCTTATATCAGAAACGTTAACCCGAATATAATAATTATTGGTGATGCTAAACGGGGTGATATTGGTTCAACAGCAAAGGCTTATGCCCACAGTCTTTTTGAATTTTGGGATGTGGACATAGCTACGGTGAATCCTTACATGGGAATGGATACGTTGTTGCCATATTTGGAATACAACGACAGGGGAATATTTGTTGTTTGTCGTACGTCAAACTCCGGCAGCGGAGAATTACAAAATTTAGTGGTTTTTGATGACGAAAAAAAGAAACTATTTGAGTTTGTGGCTGATCTGACGTTCGGAATTTCCGACGGAAGCAATGTTGGGTTGGTTGTTGGGGCTACCTACCCGGAAGACGTTAAAATAATTAGGGAAAAACACCCACAGGTTCCCATTTTAATCCCTGGTGTTGGTGCCCAAGGAGGTGATCTCCATGCTTGTGTTAAAGGTGCAGTGGATTCAATGGGAAAAGGATTCTTAATAAATGCGTCCAGGTCAATTATTTTTGCTACTAAAAACCCAGTTGACTACCCTAATATCACAAGAAAAAGAGCACTAGAATTACGAAACGCAATAAATGAATCGTTGCAGAAACTGGAGGGTGAATCTGTTTAATTTATATGTGGTACAAACGAATCAAGCTCATTACTGTTTTGAATACAAAAACTTGGTTTCCAGTGTTAGTTGACCTGGGGTTCACCCGTTTAATTAGCGTTTGAAAATTTTATTAGTTAGGTCATATCACCAAAAAAAGTGTTTCTTGTAGCCCGTGATATATCGAAGGGTTTACCATTGGGAGGTTGCGCTTTTGCATTGGTCTGTTGTAAGTTATTTGTAGGTTAAAATAAGCTCATGAATTCAAAGGAGGCTATCAAATATGTTGGAACTCGAAATAGACAGTATCAGGGTTAATCGTATATTTCAATCTCGGGTAGTTTTGCTGAAAGACAAGAATTCTGATCGGTATTTACCTATATACGTGGGTACAAGTGAGGCATCTGCTATTGCCAATCAGTTACAAGATTATATTCCCCAACGTCCGATGACCCACGATTTGCTTTACAACGTTATTTTAGCTATGGGTGGTGTTCTTCACAGAATTATAGTTTGGAAAATAGAAAATGACATATATCATTCAAAACTGGTTGTAGGCCACAATAATAATAATATTGAAATAGACGCCCGACCGTCTGATGCGATAAATATAGCTATACGCGCTAAAGTTCCTATATATGCTTCTGATGAAGTCATGAACGTATGTTCTATTATTATTGATGAGGAAACTGGAATGCCTGTTGTAGGAAAAGGTGATAATTCTGAACCTTCTGCCAAAAAAAATGTATCGCCTGGACCTGTGGGGAATAACGAATTAGTATCGTTATCAGCTTTTGAAGATTTTGTTGAATCGCTAGATTTAAAGGATATTGGGAAAAGCAAATTGGATAACGAAGAAACTGTTGACGATTCTGATACTTCGGCGGGGACCTCATAAATCCAAATATTTTGCGATATTAACGTGGTTTGACTATGGCGTAATTGATTGGTTGTGTTAGCATTTTCCTTGATGTTCCTGACTTAAGGATTTCCGAGTGAATTCATATGAGATTTGGGATAAATATTGGTCCCGTATTTATGAAAGTAGGCAATGACCGTAAAAAAACTTTTGTGCTGCTGTCAAAAGTTGTTGGTATAGGATGGTTTGTGGCTATTTCAATCACTCTTTTTTCGGTTTTAGGATATTTTTTGGATAACAAATTACATACCACCCCGTTTTTGACTTTACTTGGAGTTATATTGGGAACCCTTGTCGCTTTTGTCGGAATTATAAGGCTGATGCGTCAGATTAATTGAGATAAAAGTATTAATTAGATGGATATTTATTAAGAGTGGTATAAGAATTGGGAAAATTATTCGCTAATCCGAAAATTTTAATCATTCTTTTGATTTTTGTAGCATCCCTATTGTTGTCGGTTCTTGGAGGTGCTTTAGGAGCATCGTTTGGTCTGGGATTTTTGGGTGGTCCTGTCCCTTTTATTTCGGTTCCTGCTGAACGTGTATTTTCTGAAAACATATTTGGTTATCATCTACTTAATTCCACGATAATGTTTTGGGTTTCCGGTATATTGCTTACGGTTTTTGCTTGGATTAGTACCCGAAAAATGGGTGATGTTCCAGGTCGGATGCAGAATCTGTTAGAAATTATAATTGAATTTTTTTCTAATCTTGCTGATAGTGTAGCGGGAGGAGGAAAAAAGTCCGGAAGGATTTTTTTACCAGTTGTAACTATAATATTTCTTATAGTTCTCTTTACCAATTGGGTAGGCATATTACCAGGCGTCGGTTCGATAGGTCGTATTGAAACCATAGATGAGTGGATGCACCATCATGTTGAAAAAGAACAGTCGGATTTAAGTAAAAAATATCCTAACACAGAAGAAGAAAAGCTGCATGACCTAGCGGTGTTACATTTTTTGTTAGAAGAACATTCTGAAACATTCGTAGTATTTGAAAAAAAATATGTTAACTACGTTCCTTTAGGCAGCGGCGAAAGTAACAGAGTGCCATTAGAAGGTATCGTTGATTATGATAAAAAATCGATAGGGGATATGCTGCATCAATTGGAATCCGATCAAGAATTAAATTATGAGCAAAAAGATTATTACGATCGGATTAAACATGACATTGAAGAGGGAGTAGTTAAAGGTAACTATGACGAACTGAATTTCGATTCCCTCAAAAATTGGAACCAAAGTGAAGGAAAAAAAGTTGGTATCTTGGTTCCATTTTTAAGAGGGGCTAGCACTGATCTAAACACTCCTCTTGCGATCGCCTTAGTGGCGGTGATAACTGTTCAGATATGGGGTTTTAAAGCGCTTGGATTTAAAGGTTATGGAAGTAAATTTATTGTCAATCCAATAAAAAATGGTCCAATCAATTCATTCGTGGGGATCCTTGAATTACTCGGAGAATTCACACGGGCTGTGAGTTTTACTTTCAGATTATTTGGTAATATGTTTGCCGGAGAAATATTGCTTATTGCGATGGCTTTTTTGTTTCCGTTAGTGGGAATCATTCCATTCATGGGAATGGAACTTTTTGTGGGGGCTATTCAGGCATTCATATTCGCCATGCTAACTTTGGTTTTTGGAGTAATGGCCGTAGCGAGTCATGGGGCACATGACAAGGAAAGTGAAGATCATTGATTTTGACTCTATGAAACTTCACAAAAAAGTGTAAAAATTATAAACGAAATAAAAAAGAAACAAAATAGGAGCATAAAAAAATGGAAGAAAGCGTACATTGGGTCTCAAAGCCGATTGCAGCAGCCCTTGCAATAGGTTTAGGTGCTATAGGGGCTGGTTTGGGAATTGGACTTCTGGCCGGGAAAGCTATGGAAGCTTTAGGAAGAAACCCTGAAGCAGGGGGATTGATACAACAAAACATGATCTTAGCTATGGCTTTCACCGAGGCTGTGGCGATATATGCGTTGGTTGTTTCAATTATTATTATTTTCGTCGCTTGATTCCAAATCATTCTAGGTTTGTGAATAACGATAAACCGATCTATATGAGGTTTGCTACATGGGCGCATTAGGGATAAGTGTTTCTCAATTACTTACTCAGTTAGTAAGTTTTTTGATACTTTTTTTCATTCTTTATAAATTGGCTTACAAACCAGTGATAAGAATGTTGGATGACCGAAGCAATAAGATCCAAGATAGTTTACGAGCTGCGGATGAAGCTAGAAATGAAGCGGAGTCTTCTGCTGAAAAAGTAGAACAGGAGTTAACGAAGGCACGTAAGGAAGGTCAAAATTTAATATCCGATGCCCGCCAAGCTGCTGGTCAATTACGTGAAACTGAATTATCAAAAGCTAAAAAGGAAGCTGAGTCATTAATTAAAAAAGCTAAAGGCGAAATCGTACAGGAAAAAAATTTTGCCCTACAGGAACTTAGAAGAGAATTTTCAGGTTTGGCTATACTCGTTGCCGAAAAAATTGTGAGGAAATCACTTAACGAAAAAGATCATCAAGATTTAATTGATGACATTATCAATGATGTTATCCCTACTGAGTTGGACAAGTAAAAAAAATGACAGCTCCCCAAAGATACGCTCAGGCTCTGTTTGAAATTGGTCTAGAACAGGACTGTTTGGGAAAATGGTCTAATGAAATGGGTAATATTTGTAGCGTTTTTGACAGCAATGATGTAATAGCATTACTTGATTCTCCTCAAGTACCAGAACCTGTCAAAAAGAAAGGTATTGCTACTCTTTTACCCGAGGTAAATTCTTCTTTGAACAATCTTATTTTTCTGATGATGAGAAATGGAGATATATCTAAGTTCAGATCAGTAAAAGTTTTTTTTGAAATTTTGGTGGATGAGCATTTGGGTATTACCCGCGCTGAAATAACTACTGCAAGTAAAATAACACCTCAACACATAAAGGACCTAGAAAAAACCATACTTCAAATAAGTGGTGGGTCAACTGCAAAAATTTCCGAAACGATAGACGAAGAAGTTGTAGGAGGAATAATTATAAAGATAGGCGACAAGCTTATTGATGCTAGTTCAAAAAATAAACTTGGTGCTATGAGAGAGTTTCTATTTAAGGGTTCTCTTTAGAGCGTAATTGAAAATGAATGAAAATGAGAGGATGATTACATGGCATCTACAGGAAACGACATAGCCTCGGTAATAAGGAAACAAATAGAGGAGTTTGGCGGTGAACTTACCATGGTCGATGTTGGTACAGTCGTCGAGGCGGCTGATGGGGTAGCCAGAATACATGGATTATCTGGTGTAAGATACTCAGAGGTTTTACTGTTCCCAAATGGAGTTTTGGGTATGGCATTAAATTTGGAAGAAAATAGTGTTGGGGCAGTTATTCTAGGAGATTATCTTGGAGTAAAAGAGGGTGACGAGGTGAAAAGTACGGGGAATATAATCCAGGTGCCGGTTGGGGAAGGTATGCTTGGGCGTGTTTTGGATTCATTAGGTAAGCCTATCGATGGAAAAGGCGAAGTTACAAGTAATGAATCATTGCCGGTTGAAAAAATTGCTCCAGGAGTAGTTTCTAGGAAATCAGTAGATCAGCCTGTTCAGTTCGGACTTAAGATAGTTGATGCGATGGTACCTGTTGGACGAGGTCAACGTGAACTGGTCATTGGAGATAGAGTTACTGGCAAAACGTCAATTTGTGTCGATGCTTTGATCAACCAAAAAGATAGCGATGTTCTAGGCGTTTACGTTGCCGTTGGGCAAAAAGCCTCTAAAGTTGCCCAAACCGTTACTAGGCTTGAAGAAAATGGTGCGTTGGAAAATACGATAATAGTTGCTGCTAATGCTTCGGATCCGGCACCGTTACAATATTTGGCCCCCTATACGGGTTGTGCAATGGCAGAATATTTTATGGCCCAGGGAAAAGACGTTCTAATTGTTTATGACGATCTTACTAAACATGCTTGGGCATACAGACAAATGTCTTTGCTCTTAAGAAGACCACCCGGAAGAGAAGCGTATCCAGGGGATGTTTTTTACCTACATTCTCGTTTACTGGAGAGGGCAGCTCGTATCGATCCAGAATTCGGGGGTGGTTCAATAACCGCATTGCCGATAATTGAAACACAGGCAGGAGATGTTTCAGCGTATATACCGACAAATGTTATTTCGATCACAGATGGACAATTGTATCTTGAGCCTGATTTGTTTAATTCAGGTGTTAGACCTGCTGTCAATTCGGGACTTTCGGTAACCAGAGTTGGATCGTCTGCCCAACTTAGTGGGATGAAGAAAGTAGCTGGGTCTTTAAAAAGTGAAATGGCTCAATATGCTTCTCTGGCAACGTTTGCCCAGTTTGGTACTGAGGACTTGGACGCAGTCACCAAACGACAGTTGGAAAGAGGAGCCCGTTTAACGGAAATTCTGAAACAAGACGAGAATTCCCCCCTATCCTACGAGAACCAAGTCGCGCTAATATACGTGGCTAACGCTGGAGCATTTGACGATGTTAAAGTTGAAAATGTGAGCCGTTACGAAAAGGATTGGCATGAGTATGTAAATGCTAACTTACCAGATATTATGCGAGAAATATCTGAAACTGGCGAATTATCTGATGAAAATCAACAGGCTTTGGATGAAGCCGTCAAAGCATTTAAATCTACCATTGTTTAACAATAGAAAGATGGCACGTAACTTTGCCTAGTACTAAAGACTTAAGAGATAGGATAAGATCGATTTCAAATACAGCTAAGGTTACTGGGGCTATGCAACTCATTGCAGCTTCCAAGATGAATAGGGCTCAGTTGATGGTTGAAAATGGTCGGCCCTATTCGGAACATATGAAAACGGTTTTGTCGAATCTTTCTGGGGTAACTGAACACTTAGACGAGACAACTGATATGCCGCTTTTAAAGATTAGACCAGTGAACAAGATTTTGATGTTGTTTATAACTCCTGATAGAGGGCTTGCGGGGTCTCTTGTGGCTAATCTGACAAAGATGGCTGCTAGTTATATATCAGGATCTGAAGCATTGATTTCCGTCGTTGGTGTAGGAAAAAAAGGGCAAAGGTTTATTGCTCGTGCAGGTCAAGATTTGTATGCTTCTTACTCTGTCCCTGATAGGGCAAGTTTGGATGATACTACGTCTATTTCTAAAATGCTGATCGATGAATATCAGAATGGTAATTTTGATAAAGTCATTATGATTCATTCAAAATTTATTAACACAGCGTCCCAAAAGACTACAGTGACAGAATTGCTTCCAATTTCTTCTAGTAATAGCGAGAACGAAACAGGCGACTACATATATGAACCCGATCCTGTCTATGTCCTAAATGCTCTCATACCTAAATATATTGAAGTTCAGGTTTATCATGCTTTACTTGAAGCATTTGCTAGCGAGCATTCAGCCAGGATGATTGCTATGAAGAGCGCTACTGATAATGCCAACGAACTGATCGATGAATTAACATTAGATTTAAACAAAGCAAGGCAAGAGGCGATAACTTCGGAGCTATTGGACATAGTTGGCGGAGTTGCTGCCTTAGAGGTTTAATGAATTTAAAAAAATGATATTTATTTGGAGTTGAGTAATGTCAAATGGAAGTAAAGGCAAGGTGATACAAGTTATAGGTACCGTCGTTGACGTAGAATTTCGTTCTGACGATTTACCGGATATCTACTCTGCAGTTGAGGTGGATAATCAAGGAGAAAATTTAGTTTTAGAAGTCGAACAACACGTAGGGAACAATTGGGCCCGTTGTTTGGCTTTGGGTCCTACTGAAGGATTGGCGCGTGGAGTGGAAGTTATTGATACAGGGAAACCTGTTTCAGTCCCAGTTGGCGATGCATCGTTAGGCAGGCTTTTTAATGTCACTGGTACAGCATTAGATAACCTTGGGGCTATACCTGACGATACAGAGAGATGGCCGATCCATCGCCAGCCACCTTCTTTTGATGAACAGGCTGGTACCACTGAAATTCTTGAAACCGGTATAAAAGTGTTAGATCTGATTACACCATTTGCTAAAGGCGGCAAGGTGGGAGCGTACGGAGGAGCCGGGGTTGGTAAAACTGTAATTATTACTGAATTGATCCGAAATATTGCTCAGGAGCATTCGGGAGTATCTGTGTTCGCCGGTGTTGGCGAACGATCCCGTGAAGGTAACGATTTATGGCATGAAATGCAAGATTACGGTGTGATGGACTCAACCGCTTTAGTATTTGGGCAGATGAATGAACCACCGGGAACCAGAGCCCGAATTGCTCTTACAGGGCTGACGATGGCTGAATATTTCAGGGATGAGAAAAAGCAAGATGTTTTACTTTTTGTTGACAACATCTATAGATATATTTTGGCTGGAATGGAGGTTTCCGCTTTACTTGGACGTATGCCCTCTGCTGTTGGGTATCAACCAACGTTATCCACAGAAATTGGTGATTTACAAGAAAGAATAACTTCAACAAAAGATGGGTCCATAACTTCTTTCCAAGCTGTTTACGTCCCGGCTGATGACTATACCGACCCCGGAATAGTTACGACGTTTGGACACTTGGATGCGAACATTTCTCTTGATAGAGCATTGGCTGCCCAGTTTTTGTTTCCTGCGGTCGACCCTTTGGCGTCAAATTCTAGACTGTTAGAACCTGGTATTGTGGGTGAAGATCATTATAGAGCTGCCATGGGTGTTAAGAGAGTCTTACAAAGATTCAAGGATTTACAAGATGTAATTGCTATTTTAGGAATTGATGAATTGTCCGAAGAAGATCAAGTCACAGTAGCACGTGCTCGACGGATTCAAAGATTTTTGACCCAGCCTTTTTTTGTAGGTGAAGTTTTCACGGGTAAACCAGGAAGGTATGTGCCAATACAAGAAACCGTACAGGGTTTTTTGGATATTCTAGACGGTAAGCATGACGAAGCTCCTGAACAGGCATTTTATATGGTTGGAAATATAGATGAAGCAATTGAAAATGCAAACAAAATGGGTGAATAAGATTTCAAAGGTAAGACGACATGTCAGATTTGGACCTTAAAATAGTCACAGCCGAAGGAGAAATGTTTTCGGGTAGAGTTGGTTCAGTTACTGCTCCAGGAGATTTGGGGGAGTTTACTGTTTTACCGTCTCACGTACGAATAATTAGTTCTTTGTCTGCAGGTGAGTTACGTTTCAAACACAATAATGAGAACCATTCGTTGGCTATTTCGGGGGGATTTTTTGAGGTTAAAAATGATGTAGTGATTGTCTTGGCGGATACTGCGGAACGTGATGACGATATTGACATAGAAAGAGCGGAAGTTGCCGTTCAAAAGGCTAGAGAGCGATTAGATAATACATCCTCCGATATTGATTTGGAGCGGGCTATTCAATCAATGCGCCGAGCTCAAGTGAGGCTGCGTGTTGGGAAAAAGCGTCGATCCGGAACGACATCCTTACCTCGGAAGTAATCTTATAGTTTCCTATAAGATTCACCGACAGAAAGTCTTAAGCAGCTTTCGTTGCTCCTTCGTGTTTATCCTGTATAGCTCTCTGGGCAGACAAAGCAGAGTCCACAGTGAATGAACACTGTAGGCACTCCAGGCTTTTGCCAAATGAGTCGATAATAAGCTCCACGTCCCCTTTACATTTAGGACACGCTTTATAGTAAATCATTGTGATTCCTTATATTTTGTCTCCGCCACAAACATGGTCAAAGCACTATAATTTAAAAAAGTCCATAAAACTTTGATCTTATGGTTACGAATAGTGTTTGTGTACCACACGTAATTTCAGACCAGCACAGATGTTACTACGAAAAAAGAAAATAGTCTAGATACTTTAATTAGAAATCGTAATATTCCGGTCATTTTACCTGTTTGTAAATGATATTTAGTACGAAATACCTTGTATACTTGATATAAAACGTATAAACTATGTTATGTTAACTAACTTAAGTATGTTGGGAAATTTGTTCTCACAGGTGGGTTCCCCAGTCAAATTTTGCGTTTATTAGGAATTTTGTTGAGGAAAAATAATTTTATATCACAATCCGATGTTTCTTCTGAACTTAAGGATGCCGTTATAAGGAAATACGCGGAGGCGAAACTTTTGAAAAACCCTCTGATTTCTTATAGAACAAGAAATCACGGCCGTGAAACATATCCCGGTTTCCGTGGGGTTTATGTGATCAGCGTTGCTGCAAAAATGGCTCGGATGCACCCACAAACTCTACGGAAATATGAAAGGTACGGGTTTGTAAGTCCTAACCGGACTTCCGGAAGTCAACGATTGTATTCTGACATAGACGTCAACCGGCTATTGGTAGCCAAAAGATTAATTGATGAATTTGGGTTAAATTTGAACGGTGTTCGTCTTATACTGGAAATTTTGGATGTAATTAACGCATGGAAAAATATTTTGAAAAGAGACCCACAGATTTCAAAGTTCCAAGATGTACGGGAAATTGTTGATGGAATAGATACCCTTATAAATCAAATTTATAATAGAAAAACGAAATAGACCATTATGTTGACCAAGGTCTGAATTCACTTCACACTTCACATATGAACAAAAATGATAAAAACAATAATAAGTCTGCGAACAATCATGTAGAAAAACATGAGACTGGAACCGACAAGGGCAAACAAGAAAAATTGAAAAGTGATTACGAAAAAATTCAAAATATAGCCGCTCGTGCTCAAGCGGATTTGGTTAACTTTAGGAACCGAGTTCAAAACGAAAACGTGGAAATCAGGTCCAAGGCTGAACAAAGGATAATGTTAAAGTTTATAGATGTTATAGATCAATTCGAAAAGGCTATTGAGGCCGTTGAAAATTCCGACCATGATGAAAAATGGTTCAAGGGGTTACAAGCTGTATACAAGAATTTTGAAAATGTGTTAACGAGCGAGGGTTTTTCAAGAATAGAAAGTGAAGGGTCTGTTTTTGACCCTCGATTACATGAAGCTATCGTAAATACTCCAACGGATGAATTTGATAGTGGAACTGTTATAAAAGAATTTTCACGCGGATATATAAAAAAAGAAAACGTCGTTAGACCATCGATGGTCGAAATAGCCACCGAAAAAACAAAAAAACCTGACGGTGAAATCTAATGGAAAAAAGCAAAGGATAAATATTAAAATGTCGAAAATAATTGGTATAGATTTGGGAACGACTAATTCTGCCATGGCAGTAATTAATGCCGGAGAACCGGAAATAATTGAAAGTGCGGAAGGCCGTCGAACAATTCCTTCGGTTGTTGCTATAAATGAAAAAACAGATGAACGTTTTGTAGGTGAGCTGGCGAGGCGACAGGCGATTACTAATCCAAAGAACACCGTTTACTCGGTGAAAAGATTCATTGGGTGCCGCTATGATGACGATGCCGTTCAGGGAGATATAAAGAGAGTTCCATTTGCAATAAATAAACTAAAAAATGGTGACGCTGGTGTTACATTGAAAGGGGAGCTTCGACCACCAGCTGAGATTTCGGCAATGGTTTTACGGAAATTAAAAGAAGATGCTGAAAAAAAATTAGGTGAAGAAGTTAAGCAGGCTGTCATAACAGTACCCGCTTATTTCAATGACAGTCAAAGAGAAGCCACGAAAGTAGCCGGCGAAATTGCCGGATTAGAAGTTCTTAGGATTATTAATGAACCTACCGCTGCTTCTTTGGCGTATGGCCTCGATAAAAAAGGAGATCGAACCATTGCTGTCTACGATTTAGGAGGTGGGACGTTCGATATCACAATCTTAACTATAGGTGATGGTGTATTTGAAGTAAAAAGCACAAATGGAGATACCCATTTGGGAGGCGATGATTTCGATTTACAAATAGTTGATTTCTTGGCACAACAATTCAAAGAAGAAAATTTAATTGATCTTCGAGAAGACGCTTCAGCCCATCAGCGTCTGCGGGTTGAAGCTGAAAGAGCGAAAGTGGAATTATCTTCTGTAACTTCTACAGAGATTAATCTTCCATTTATAACTGCGGATTCGACAGGCCCTAAACATATGCAGATAACATTAACTCGTGCAAAGCTTGAAGAACTATCTATGGGCTTAGTAAAACGCACAGTGAATCCGACAATAAAAGCTTTAAAAGATGCTGGAATTAAAGCATCTGATATTGATGAAGTCGTATTAGTTGGTGGTATGACACGCATGCCTCTCGTTATAAAACAAGTCACCGAAACTTTCGGGAAGGATCCAGACACATCCATCAACCCAGATGAAGTCGTCGCTATAGGTGCTTCAATACAAGCGGGTGTATTGCAAGGAGACGTGAAAGACGTATTACTTTTGGACGTAACTCCTTTAACGTTAGGGATAGAAACTTTGGGCGCTGTCCGTACTACTCTCATAGAAAAAAATACAACGATTCCTACTTCAAAGTCCGAAACTTTTTCAACAGCTGCTGATAATCAACCCGGAGTTGAGATTCACGTTGTGCAAGGTGAAAGAGAAATGGCTGTCGATAATATTTCTATTGGACGATTTACTTTAGATGGAATTTTACCGGCCCCACGTGGCGTACCGCAAATAGAGGTAACTTTTGACATAGATGCTGACGGAATTTTGAAGGTTTCTGCTAAAGACAAAGGTACCGACAAAGAGCAACATATTACCATCACGGGCAGATCGGGTCTTGATGAAAAAGAGATCGACAGACTTGTTCGAGAGGCGGAAGAGAATGCGGAATCTGACAGGGAGCGAAGAGAAATGGTTGAGGTTCGTAATACCGGAGAGAGCGTTGTGTTCCAAGCCGAGAAAATTCTTAAGGATGAAGAAAGTAATATTTCTGAAGAAAGTAAAACAGTTATCGAATCCAAGATAAAAGAATTAAAAGACCTTTTGGGGAACGAATCTACCGACATATCTTCAATAACGAAAGCTACGACCGAATTACAAGACTCTTTACAAAAACTTGGACCGTCCCAAGCACCACCATCTGAAAGTGAAAATGGGGAACCTTCAGACGATGATACGGTTGAAGGAGAATTTAAAGAAGTTTGATGATAACGTTTACATCATCGATTTCAGATTTGTTCGACAGTGTGTATTTGTTTGATTTATTATTACGGAGATATCTATGCGTTATTATCAAGTTATATTAGATGACAGTGGCAGAAAAAGTGTTTTAGTGGAAAGTAACGGGAGATTTTATGATCTTTCAAACGGAAGCAACTCTTTCACGAACACTATTGATTTGTTTAAGTCTGCTAACGACTCTGAAAAACATGTCGATGAAGTGTCAAGCGAAATTATAAAAAATCAGAAACCGTTAGATGGTATACAAATTTATGGATCAAGAATTGGAGTAGCGGCTGTTCACTTGGAGACGGATATACTATCGCCCGTTGATGCACCAGAAGTGTGGGCATTTGGTGTCACATACATGGACTCTATGAAAGAACGCCAAGCGGAAAGTGGCGTCCCAGACGTTTATGCCCAAGTGTATAACGCCGATCGACCCGAAGCGTTCTTTAAGGGTACAAAAGATCGTATTCAAAATCCTGGAGATTTAGTTGGGATTAGAGGAGATTCCAACTGGAATGTTCCCGAACCTGAATTAGCTTTTATGTTGATAGATGGGAAAATCGTTGGGTATACGGTAGGGAATGATATGAGCAGTCGTGCTATAGAAGGAGAGAATCCACTTTACCTTCCGCAGGCTAAAGTATACGATAAGTCATTGGCTTTAGGCCCATGTATATCCTCTACTAATTCCGTACCCGATCCTCAAAATCTCTTTGTAAGTATGACCATTTACCGTGGTGATGGTTTTGTAGCTGATATTATGAACGATAGTAATCAAATTTTTAAAGGGACCGCAAACACCTCGCAAATGAAGCGAAATTGTGAATATTTGGCTGATTGGTTACAAAGGCATAATCATGTTCCGGATGGTACCGTAGTGTTGACCGGAACGGGCATAATCCCCCCCACAGAATTTACACTTCAGAAGGATGACATCATTAAGATAGAGATAGAAAACATCGGTATATTATCAAATCGTGTAACCGTAGTCTGATTAGGAGATGGTAGATTTGGCTTGGGTACCGTCCCTTTCAGATTCCGGTATTTTTATAACTCTTAGTAGGTTTGTGTTTCCAGGATAACCAATTGGTAGGCCAAGGACCACTACGATAAAATCTCCGAACTTCGCGATTCCCGTATCTACCACGATGCGAGAGCCTTCCCAGAACATGTGTTGTGCACTGTTAAACGATTTTACTTCAATAGGGATTACACCCCAATGAAGAGATAAGTTTATTGAAGTTGAAGGTTGGCTGCACAGTGCAATTATTGGCGCATTAGGTCGGAAATTTGATACACGGGCTGCAGTTGAACCGGATTCTGTAAACGCTAATACTGCTTTCGCCTTTACGGAATTAGAAAGATTGCAAGCGGATTTAGCTATAGCATCGTCTACGCCTAATCCTTGCCCTCCACGGAAATTGTTTTCTCTACGATTACTGATGATACTCTTGTCTAAAAACTTTTCAGAAAGTTTCGCGATTTTCGCCATCGCTTTTACTGTTTTAACCGGATTTTTCCCAATGCTAGTTTCTCCGGACAACATCAATGCGTCTGTGCCATCCAATACGGCGTTATGAACATCAGTCACCTCAGCTCGTGTCGGGTTTGGATTTTGTATCATAGAGTCCATCATTTGCGTTGCCGTAATTACTGGTTTCCCAAATCGATTAGCGAGATCAATGATCTTTTTTTGTACGCTGGGTACTTTTTGAAATGGTATTTCCACGCCAAGATCCCCTCTAGCAACCATTACCGCATCACTATTCAATAAAATCTCTTTTAGATTGTCTACTGCTTCTCTTATCTCTATTTTCGCAACCAACCTGACTTCGTTAACTTTCGAACCAAGTTTTTTTTTGACGTCGATTAAATCTTTTGAGTTTCTGATATATGATAACCCTACAAAATCGACATCCGAAGACTTAACAAATTCAATTGCTTTAATCGTTTCTGGGGAAAAATAATCAACCCTCGATGTATGACCGGGGGAAGTAATAGATTTGTTAGACTTGATTAATCCGCCAGATGTGACCTTGCATCTTACATTATCACCATCGATTTCAATAACCCTCATTTCGATAGAGCCGTCATCAATGAGTATTTTGGCTCCTTTACGTATATCGCGACTAAAACCGTCGGGCCATATATTAACGGTTGGTATATTGGCATCAATAAAATCCGATGAAAAAATAAAATCATTTCCAGTGGGTACAGTTATTGCTTTTTGTTTGAAATCACCTATTCTGTATTTTGGGCCAGGCAAATCAGCTAGAATTCCGATAGGAACATCGAGTTCTTTGGCGGCTAATCTACAATTGGCTATAAGTGATAAATGTTCTTTTTCTGATCCATGGGAAAGATTCAGCCGAGCTACAGACATTCCGGATCTAATCAACCGTTTAATTTTTTCGACAGTCGCAGTGGCAGGTCCCAGAGTGCACACGATTTTGGTGCGAGGCCTGGCTTTTAGGAATGGTGGTATTTTATAAATTTGTGTATTCTCGCTAGTCAAATTACTGTATAAAAATTTTAAACGTATGCTAGATGATTTGAATGATCAGCTCTAACATAATAACATTTAGTGTAAGAGATTTATTTATCTAAAATATTGAATTGTTTTGCACGAAAGGCACTAATTTTGGACGATATTGCTAGAACATTGATGTCATTGCAAGATTTAGACCAAGTCCTAGCAAGACAAAAACACCAATATATTTCAATATCAAAAGAACTCGATCTACAAGGCGGTATTTCCATCATGAAGGAGAAAGTCGAAAAGGCTAGATTGATGGAACTTGAATCCAAAGTCGAGATTGCCAAAATTGAATCCGAGGTTTCTTCGCTCGAGTCTAAGTCATCTGAACTAGAGGAAAAACTTTATAGTGGAATCATAACCAACATACGTGAATTGACGGCTATTGAAACGGAATACGCACGGGTTAAACAATCGTTAGAGGAACTTAAAAAGAAAATCGATTCGGCACGTTCTAAAATCGACGAGATTTCAAATAGATATGAAACTATGAATCAAAACCTCGTCCAAAAAAAAGATGCTTGGGAGAAGGTCAAAGGAAATCTAGTTCAAGAGAAATCCGTGTTAGGGAAAAAATACAATAAGCGGTTAAAAGAGAGAAATGTGTTTGCTGAATCGATCCCTGAAGACTTCATGAGAGATTACATTAGGTTGTTTCGTTCGAATAGAGGAGTGGCTATTGTTAGGGTCACTAAGGGTATATGTCAGGGATGTTTAGTTAAATTACCAATAGGTGATTTAGAAAAAATGAAATTCGCAGATTCCCCTGTACTGTGTAACAGCGGTAGGCATTTTTTAACGGAGTAAGATTTGCGCGCAGTAGGATTTTTTTCAAATTCTCTAGAAACGCAAAACGTCAATTTAAATACGCCCAGTTGTGTTTCAACTGAATCTAAACAAAATCAGGTGTTTAGACACCAAATAGTTTCTTATTGCTACCAAAATAGACACACGCTTAATAAAGTGTTTGCACCGGAAACTGGTGTGGTAACAGAATCTCCAGAAGACTTGGCAAAACGATATGATAAATTGCTGGGATATTTTAACAAGCCAAGTTCAAAAAAGTCATTAATTCTAATACCAAACTCGCGCCATCTAGCACATGATTTAGAAACATTTATTTATAGAATCATAAAACTTTACGAAAGCCGATTGAAAGTTGTATGTACTCAAGGTGATAAAACTGATCCTCTTCAGAATGCTGAAGCCAACTTAGCCCTCTTTGGAAGGGATGTAAATGGATTACGAGACACGAGATATTCTATGATTTTGAAAGCGTCCAAAGGTCTTGTTTTAGGTAAAACGCCATATGGATATGTTGCTTCCTGCAGCGGGCGATTAGTGATTCATGAGGAAGAAGCAGAAGTAATCCGTGAGATATTTTCATCCTACACATCATCTTCAAACGGTATGTCGATCGGTTTAGGGCTCAGAAAGATAGCGTTTAACCTCAACAATAGAGGTTTACGTACTAGAGCGGGGAAATTATGGCATCCAATAACAGTATCATCAATAATACGGAATACAGCTTATCTTGGAAACTATACGCGCTACGGGGTAAAAATCATTGGTAATCATCAAGGAATTGTTGAAAAAAAAGTATTTGATTTAGCTCAAATTACACTGAATTCTCGGACCCCCGTTCGACCAAGAAATCCGGCACGAAAGTTTAATCTTAGTGGTATGTTGTACTGTAACCTGTGTCATTCTAAGTTACGAGGATTGACCCGCAGGAGTGAATGGGTATCCAAAAACATTCGAAAATCAAAGGAATATAGATATTATGTATGCCCAAAAAGAAAAATCATAAGTGAAAAACAACAAAAATCAGATTTACGTCATGTTCTTTGGTCGTCAGCAGATTTGGAAGAAACTGTCCTAAAAACTATCAGGGGATTATCCAAGAGACAAAAAAGGAAATTGAAGTTGCACAAAATCGACCATAAAAAAACACTTATGGAATTAGAAAAATTTTTTATTAAGTCGCTCAGATTGGTTTCCGCAGGTTCCGGTAATGTGTTCGACTTGAAAGAACCTGTAGTAGATTTGATTAAATTTAGAGAAAGTCTTAATTCTCGACCATGGACAAAAGAACAAAGTGCAATTGAAGTACTTAATAGTATTTTTGAAAGAACAGACCAAGTTGCGATGCCTTATATAAGATTTCTTAATATTAAAGCAACGGTCTTCGATGAATATGTACATTTAAATTTCAACTAACCTGAAACTGGTAAAGGTGTAGAATGTATAGTACATATGAGATAGACGGTGGATCGCTGTACAATTTGTTGTATAGAGGAAAGTCCGAGCACCTCATTGGTCAGGATGCCTGTTAACGACAGGGCGGGGTGACCCGACGGAAAGTGCAACAGAAAAAAAACCGCCGAAGTTTTTCGGTAAGGGTGAAAAGGTGCGGTAAGAGCGCACCGTTCGACTGGTAACAGTTTGTAGCTATTGTAAACCCCATTCGGTGCAAGGCCAAATAGGGAAATAATGACCAGACCAGGGTAGTTTCCGGGTTGGCTGCTTGAACGCATCGGCGACGGTGCGTCTAGATGGATGATCTCACGCTCATGTTAATGAGATACAGAACTCGGCTTACAGTCTATCTCATAATCATTTAGAATTTGCTGTATCCAAATATTTGGATACTAGCATTTATTATCTAAGAAGCCGACAATCCGCCGTCTATTGGTAAAGTGGTTCCTGTCAAGTACGTGGTATGGTCTGAAAGCAGCCAGGCAACGGTATCGGCTATCTCTTTTGGATCGGCATACCTACCCAATGGGATCCAGTTTTTTATGGTTTCCTTTTTTTGTTTGTTTGATTTATCTACCCTATTCATCATTGGCGTCTCTACAGGGCCAGGAGCTATGGCATTGATCCGTATGTTACGTTTGGCATAATCAATTGACGCTGATTTTGTTAGTCCTAAAATGGCGTGTTTGGTTGCAGAATATACTGGATGTCTTGGATTTCCTTTCAAACCGTTAATTGATGAACAATTTACAATGCTGCCTTTATTTTGTTTTAACATCAACTCTATTTCTTTTTTCATACAAATCCATGTTCCGTAAACATTTGTTTGCATCACTTCAAAAAAAACTTCATCTTCAAGTTCATGTACACTAGTTGGCCTCTCAATAAACCCCGAATTATTAAAGGCGCCATCCAATTTTTCGAAAGTTTTATCAATAGTGGTAAAAAGATTATTAACTTCAGCCTGAGATGTTACATCAGTTGGAATACATGTTGAAATTCTGCCGATTTTTTTTATTTCTTCACTTGTCCTTGTTAAATTAGCGATATTTCTACCTGCTAAAATGAGGTTAGCGCCATATGAAGCGAGGGTTACAGATGTAATTCGTCCGATCCCCCCGCTTGCGCCAGTTACAAGAATATTTTTGTTTTCTAGTAGTTTGTCCATGTTGTATTAAAAATGTTTTCTAAATCAGTATTACTATAGTTTTAGAATACCGGAATTTTTGTTAAATCGTTCCAATCCGGTATGTTTTTTTAGTTTGATAAATATTAAAGCCATAAATAAAAACAATTTTCTTGATTGGCGTAAGGCTGTAAGAAGAGGTTTTGGTGATGTCAGGGATTTTAAAGATATGGAAATTCTTCGCTTGGAGCGTGTAGAAATCAATAGATTAATCGCTGCCGTGGTTGATGAAACCAGTGGTATTGTAGGTACTGGCGGGATCGATTCATTCAATTTGACTATTCCAGGGTTTAAGTCAATTAAAATGGGAGGTATTGCCTATATGACCACCTCGCTAACGTATAGACGGAGAGGTATTTGGACAGAGTTAATGAACTATCTTCATGATGATGCCGTTAATCATGGAGAAATAATGACTGGATTATGGGCTTCTCAATCTAATTTGTACCGGCGATTTGGTTATGGCATTGGCACATTATCTGAGCGTTGGAATATCAAATCCAGATTTACCTCTATAAAATTCCGTTCAGATCCTGATGTTTTTGTTGAATTTGTTGAACAATCAGATGCGCTTGAAATTTTCCCCTCAATTTACGAATCCTTCCGGAAAAAAAATGTTGGTATGATCAATCGGTCCGAGGGTCGTTGGAGATATGAAATACATCAGGTAAAAAAAGGTCAAAATCCTGTTTTTTACCTGTTGTCAAGCCGTAATGGTAAGCCCGATGGGTATCTGATTTATAAGACTGTGAGGTCCGGTGATATGGAAATGGGATCTATAGAAGTCATTGAAGAATTATCCCTGTCAGTCGAATCAAGCTTGCACCTCTGGTCTTTGATAGTAGATTCTGATCTAATTAATAATATAGTAGCTGATAATCGCCCCCATCAAGATCCCATTTTATGGTATTTCACCAACCCTAGAAGTGTTACTCGAGAAACAAAAGATGGTGTGTGGTACAAATTAATTAACGTGAAAAAATGCTTGGAAATGAGAGCTTACTCAACAGAGGATTCAAAAACTATAAAAGTTTTGGATCCAATGAACCTTGAAGATTTTAAAACTTTCAGAGTTGAATCAACAAATTTAGGGGCAAGCGTGTATCATTCAAATTCTGAACCAGACATAGAAATATATTATTCTGATTTGGCATCTGCATTCATGGGAGTAACTACTTTTTCGCTATTGAATCAAACTGGGAGATTAAGAATAAAATCTAGTAGTGTTATAGAGCAGTTAGATATGATGTTCGGTACTAATAATGCTTGGTGTCCTCACTATTTTTAACCTGTAAAATGTATGGTCATTTATCGCCCACATACTGATTTAGAATTTCCAGAATTTGTTTTGGCCGACTCTAGAGCATTTGGAGATTACGTTGATGCTGATGGCAGCATTTGGAGAGCTGATGGCCACTGTTCAACAACTATGGATTACCTCAAAAAGTCAAGACCAGCTGATAATTCGGTTGTTGCAATTGACGATGGAACTATTGTGGGGACATCGGCATGGATTAATTCTTCTATATCGTCACCTAATGGGTCACTCATAGAATGTGGTTTGGTTTGTTTTGTCTCAGTGGACGTCAATCATCGTAGACAGGGAATTTTAACTGAAATGATGAAACGTTTGCTGTTGAAATTGGACAAACAACCTGCTCCTTTGGTGGCACTTTGGGCTTCTGAATATAACATATATGGAAGATTTGGTTTTGGAGTAGCGACAGAAGAGGAACAGATTTCGTTTAATAGGCTACTTGTAAATTTGTCGGACTGTAATTATGTAGCCAAGGCAAATTTTCTCGACTCAGCCGAAGTTATGGATGTGGCGCAATCGTTGTGGGCAAATAACCAGTGTTTAAGACCGGGATTGCCTTCTTTGTCTGAAGGCATGTGGGGTTTGTATTTACACAAGTCTAATTTAAAAAAAAATAAATGGTCCCCGTCATTTTATATCAAAGCCGAAGACGAAATTGGTAAAACTGGATTGCTTGCCTATCGAACTTGTGAAGGGGAAACTAATTCCCTAATGATTGAATTATTGATGTCATCATCCCCTTCGACTGAACAAGCACTTTGGAAAGCTGTGTTGTCAACGGACCTTTATGAAAATATCACAGTTAATCACGTTACAGTAGATTCTCCATTTTGGTGGATGGTCGATAATCCAAGGGAAATAACAAGGCAAAAAAACGATGCACTGTGGTTACGTATAATTAATGTGGAGTCGTCACTTAGTTCCAGGCTTTATAAACATGACGGAGAATTGATAATTTTGGTAGAAGACAAGTTTCTTAGTAAATCCGGGATTTATAAATTGTCTGTTTCTAATGGAACGGGCAATGTTTCTAAAGTTAAAGGAAGACCAGATATTTCCATGGATATAAGTCATCTATCTTCATTGTTTCTTGGGGGATTTAGTTTTTATGAACTATGGATTTCAAAAAAAATAACTGCTACGGATCCAGGCAAAATTAAACTTGCAGATTATATATTTGGAGTTACTCTAAAACCTTGGTGTCCCTATGAATTTTAACGCACAAATCATGTTTTCAACGAATTAACGAATGTCACATTTTAACCCAAAACATCTTGGAAAATGGCAAGGAATATACAATGACCTTATCAATGGACCTAAGTTGCCCTTGAACGAATCTTCATGCTGGATGATGGGTGAGAAACATGGTTTGATTGCTGTTTTCGACCAAGACGAAATCTTATATATTGAAGCTTCAAACAACATTTTTAAGAGTATTCATAGTTTCATCACAAGTGGTTCATCAATTCATTTTCGGAACCTGGTTGCAATTATTGAATTTAATATTTCAGAGAAGACCGCCCACTCCAGATCATCAAAAGGGCCCTTATCAAAAAAAATTGATAAACGAATTGGTGGGTTTTCCTACTCAGTGGTGCAGGCGCCAAAGAATCATATTAATAACTTGGCCCGCGCATTTAATGTTGTCTCGGACTCCCGTTTATCGGGTCCTACAGCTGTTTCGAATATCTCGATAGATTCTTTACCAAAATGAACATGGAGAGCTGGTTGCTAATTGAATTCCATTCCCAATTGGTTTGAAGACGATATTTCATTACGAGTCCTTCGTCTGGCTGATGGATGCATCCTGAGGAATGGGGGGATACCCATTTTGGTAGGGTCTTGTAAAATTTCTTTATCCGAATCCCTGTCTATTCGGTCTAGCTCTTCTTGTTTTGGAAAGCCTGTAGCTATTACCGTGATTTTTACTTCATTCTCCATTTTAGGATCAATTACGTTACCAAAAATAATATGAGCGTCAGGATGTACTGTTGAAGATATAACCTCCGACGCCTTCTGAACCTCTTCCAATGTAAGATCTGAGCCACCAGTTATGTTGAAAATAACCCCTTTTGCACCAGTTATTTCTACTTCCAATAAAGGGCTATTTATTGCTTCTTCAGCAGCTTTTACTGCTCGATCTTCACCGGTACCCTTACCTATGGCCATCCAAGCGGGACCTGCATTTTCCATGATGGCTCTGACGTCAGCAAAATCTAGGTTTATTTCACCAGGAATCAGTATTAGTTCTGCTATTGATTGAATACCTTGGGCCAGCACATCGTCAGCCATCTCAAATGCCCCGTTCATCGTGAGGGTTTCATCAGCGACGGCCATTAATCTGTCATTAGGAATAATAACCATAGTATCTACATGTTGGGTCAGTTGTTCGATTCCTTCGGCAGCTTTTTTGCTCCTTATTTTACCCTCAAAACTAAATGGTTTTGTAACTACACCTACAGTAAGGCATTCCAACTCTTGAGCAATTTCCGCAACTATCGGAGCACCTCCACTTCCAGTTCCTCCTCCCATACCAGCTGCCACAAAAACAAGGTCTCCACCATTTAATATCTGTTTTATTTCTTCACGACTTTCTTCATGACATTGTCTTCCTCTGGCAGGATCACCACCTACGCCAAGACCTCTGGCTGTTTCATCCCCGACACGAAGTTTTTTATCGTCAGGAAGGTGTGCATTTTCTAAAGCTTGTGCATCGGTATTAATAGCAATATAATCTACCCCTTCGACCCGTTCTCTGTACATTCGGTTAACGGCATTTTGCCCTCCGCCACCGACTCCAATTACCTTGATTGATGCGTTCCCTATTGGTTGTTGATTTACAGGCGTCAATTGTTCGACCATTTCTGAACTCCTGAGTTCAATTTTTGTTTGAATCTTTTGATTTGCGTGTCTAGATTCCTATACAACTCTATTAGATATAATTACCCTATTTAAAATACGTACACTTCTGCATAGGTAAAATTATGCGGTTTTTTACGTTTTTGGTATGACTACAAATATCTAGGGTAAATATCTAGGGTAAAAAATCGCGGCAAACTTCGGTAATATCGCCTAACACGTTGGGTTTATGTATATACGATTTAGAAATTATGTGAGGTATCTCTAATGAATGGCTATGAAGCTATAGCAAAAATTCTTAAAAAAGAAGGTTTTGAATGGATGGCATGTTTTCCGGCTAACCCATTAATTGAGGCTGTCGCTAAAGAAGGTATTCGACCTATTACATTTAGGCAAGAGAGGGGTGGTATAATGGCCGCGGACGGCTATAGTAGACATATGGCTGCTAAGGGCAAATATGGTCTTTTCGCATGCCAAGGAGGACCGGGTATAGAAAATGCTTTTGGAGGTATAGCCCAAGCGTATGCAGACGCTGTTCCGTTATTGTTTTTGCCGGATGGTCCTGGAAATTATAAATCCGATGTTAAACCTTATTTTTCTGGACCGTTAAATTATCAAAATATCACGAAATGGGCTGTCAGTGTACGGAGTGGAGAAAAAATTCCAGATTTGATGCGACGAGCCATTACTTCCTTAAAAAACGGTAGGCCAGGACCAGTGATGTTAGAAATGCACCGTGACGCTATGGATGAAAATGTTGAGGGTGTTCACAATTACGAGCCAACGGGAAAATATGTGTCCTCACCGAGTTTATCTGATGTAAAAGATTCACTAAAAAAACTTCTTGAAGCAAAAAAACCAGTAATATGGGCGGGACAAGGCATTCTTTATGCGAACGCGACTAAAGAATTGAAGGAATTTTGTGAACTCACACAAATCCCGGTCATGACAACAATGCCGGGGAAATCTTCGATTGATGAAAGACATCCGCTCTCTCTGGGATCTGCAAATCGGACAGCCCCTAAACCGGTTTGGACTTGGCTAAAAGAGTCTGATGTTTTATTTGCTATAGGGGCTAGTTTAACCACAACCAATTATGGTATTGATTTACCCAGTGGTAAATTTTTAATTCACTCGTCCAATAATGCTGAAGATATAGCGAAAGAATATAAAACTGATATTGGACTTTTAGGAGATGCTAAAGAAACTCTAAGAATGTTTATAGATGAAGCTAAGTCTATTCTGGGGGAATCTGGGAGAAGTGATGACACTTCAATTGCTGAGGAGGTTAAGCAGGTAAGGGATGAATGGATAAAGGAATGGATGCCACTGTTGGAAAGCGACATGTCCCCACTAAACCCTTACAGAGTTGTAAATGAAATAAATCAACATATTGATCATGAAACCAGTGTAGTAACTCACGATGCTGGCCACCCGAGAGATGAGGTGATGCCATTTTATGTTGCTTCGGTGCCGTTTAGTTATATTGGATGGGGTAAAACTACTCATCTCGGATACGGTATTCCCCTAATGATAGGAGCAAAGATGGCTGATCCTTCAAGATTTTGTATGAACATAATGGGTGACGCGGCATTTGGTATGTCCGGCCTTGATATTGAAACTTCAGTTAGGTCAGGTTTACCTATAACGACCGTAGTTTTGAATAATAGTACGATGGGAGGTTATAACCACTCTTTACCTCACGCGATGGAGGTTTACGGCGCTGGAAATATGACCGGCAATTATGCGATGATTGCGCAGGGAATGGGTGCCGAAGGAATAATCGTGGAAAAACCTGAAGAAATCGGTCCAGCAATTGAAAGAGCGAGAAAAATAAATTTTGAGCAAGGTATAAGCGTTTTAATAGATGTAAAAACCCAGCAACAGATGAAATTCTCTGTCTATGATGAATAACCAATTTATTAAAAAGTTGTAATATTCTAGAGTTAATTTTTTATAATACTTGGGACTTGAGATCAAAAATTACGGTTATTGTAAAAAGATTCGTTTATTCGATCACTGACGTGGTCAATTGCCGACTCGGCAGCGTCTACGTGTCCTAGGTGAATGTTAAAGCCGTGATTCATTCCGTCGTATATTTTACAACTAACATTTATTCCATTGGATGATAATTTTGTTGAATACTCTAATGCTTCGTCTTTAAGGCAGTCATATTCAGCTACTACCAGGGTCGCTGATGGTAAGTTGTCGAGATCTTCATTCTGCAGAAGGTAAACTAATGGATTTTTATTGTTTTGATTATGACCTAGGTATTGTTTAAAAAACCACTTCATTTTTTGAATACTTAATCCATATTCACCAGTTCCATATAATTTGTAAGATTTTCTTTCAAAATTATTGTCAATGACCGGACACATCAAAGCTTGGTGGGATATTTTAGGGTGTTTTTTCTTACTTGATAAAATACAAATTGCCCCCGATAGATTTCCTCCGGCTGACGTCCCAGCAGTAGCAATTAAATTGGGGTTTATACCTAGATATTCGCAATTTTCTATCGCCCACAGCATAACGTTGTAACAATCTTCCAGCCCTCCGGGGAAGCCTGTTTCTGGTGATAACCTATATTCCACAGATATGACAACAGCGCCCGTGCGGGTAGCGATGGACCTGCATGTCGTATCCTCACTGTCTAAATCACCAACGACCCAGCCTCCTCCGTGGAATAACATAACTAATGGTCGATCTGTACTCATATCGTTTTTATATATACGTATCCGTACTTTATGGACTGGTAACGATATAGTAATATCCTCGATTGACTGGATTTCTTCTAAATGATAATCAAATTTTGACCGGGTTTGGATGTGATTGAACCTAAAAGTTTCAGGGTCTAAATTTTTGGTAGAGGTATCTACTTCACCTGCTATTTCGAGTACTTTTTTTATTTGTGGGTGGATAGACATAATATTATTTACTAAATATTGATACTTTAAATAGTTATATATTGTGTATGAGAGTTTCTAATTATGTGGTAAAAAGGTCAATGTTTGGACTAACAACATGAAAACAACTGGATTCAGAACCATAGTTTTGGGTACTCCTTGGAGAAACCTCACTTATTGTATCATCGAAACTGATGAAGGTATTACTGGGATAGGTGAAGCTAGAGTACTTGGAAAAACCCACACCGTTGTCGAATATCTTAAAGATGTCGAACGTCATTTTATTGGACAGGATCCGTTTAACATAGAAGCTTTGTACAGACGAATGACTTTATTAGATTTTGGTAAACCCGGAGAGGTTGTATATACGGGACTAGCCTTGGTTGAATTGGCTTACTGGGATATTATAGGTAAATTTTGTAATAAGCCGGTGTATAAATTATTGGGTGGTCAGGTTAATGAAAAAATCCAAGCTTACGCTAATGGTTGGTACACCGTTGATCGTACACCCGAGGAATTTGGCTCGGCCGCACAGAGGGTGTTGGAAAAAGGTTATGAGGCCATGAAATTTGACCCATTTGGGAATGGGGATATGGAACTTGACAGGAAAGAATTCTATCGTTCACTCGATTTAATTGAATCTGTCGCTTCGGTTGCCGGAACCCGAGCCCAAATTATGATAGAAATGCACGGAAGATTTGCTCCTGTTCAAGCGAGAGAAATTGCTAAACAAATAGAAAAGTACAATATCGGATGGCTTGAAGAACCCGTGCGACCAGGAGATATAGCTGCTTTGGAATCTGTCCGACAGCACACTCATCTACCCATTGCCACAGGTGAACGCTTATATGGGGCTTCCGAATTTAGAGAAATATGGGGATCTCAGAATGTAGATATTTTACAACCAGATATAACACAGTCTGGAGGTATATTTGAAGCGAAGAAAATTGCTTCGACAGCTGAGAGTTATTCCATAATGATAGCCCCACATAATGTTGGCGGGATTGTATCAACGATGGCGGCGCTTCATTTGTGTCTAACTCTTAGAAATTTCAAAATATTAGAACACTTTAATGATTTTGCGGATCTGCATATCAAAAAAGCAGGGACTGGATACCCTGAGGTTGTAGGGGGATATTTTCCATTACCTGAAAAGCCTGGCTGGGGTATAGATTTAGATGAAGATTTCATAGCCAATCACCCGCCCGAATATACTACTTCCGGAATCATGGCTGATCCTGGATTGAATATGTTTGAAAATAATAATTGGGCCAAACGAGGTCAAGATCAATAAATCATCCCCAATCTTTGGATTTTTGGATATTTATTTTGGTTGATATTGGTTCGATGTCACAAACGATAATACTCAATGTCTTGTTTTTTCTTGAGACTATGCCTGAGGCAATTAGTAATGGGTGTTTAATTTTTTCCTTTAACTTGTCGTAGATGTTTTTCCATAGAATAAGTTGTGAATGTCCGTATTCATCTTCTAATGTTATAAAAACAGTTTTACCTGAAGGTCGTTGCCGCCTTATCACTATTCCCGCGACACTGATTTCTGTCTGTTCTTCTTGAAATTTCACTTGGTTACTACGTATGATAACTGCAGGTAATTTTGGACGTATTTCCTCCATAATATGACCGTTTGTGTAAATTCCAGTAGATTCATATTCCCCGATCATTAAATCCCAATTACTTTCTACAGGGAAATGGATCATATCTTGTCTTATTGGTAAATCCATTTTAAGTTGATTAGAGAGATATTTAGATTTTCTGTTATGACGATAACGTAACCCTAATTCCCATGATATTTCTTTCCTGCTGATGCGGTTTCCGTCTAAATTTTTGTTATACATAGAGTCAAAAGCGCCCGAAAGATTTAATGAATCGATTGGTTTTTTTGCCAAGCCAGTCGAACATATAAAAGTGTTTAAAGATTTGAAATATCCCCCGATATTATTTCGGGTTCTTATTATTTTTTTTGCAGTCTTTGAACTAATTGTTCTAACATGTATTAACCCCATTCGTATACATTTGGACTCAATTTTTGCGTGTAACTCACTTTGATTTATGTCAGGTATCAGTATGTTTATTCCATGGCGCTTTGCATCTTCTTTTATGGTTTCTAAATTATAGAATCCGATAGGCTGATTATTGAAAATCCCTACATAGAATTCCAATGGGTAATAGTGCTTTAACCACGCCATTTGATAAGCTGTTACTCCAAATGCAAATGCGTGAGATTCAGGAAATTGATACATTCCATGAAATTTTTTAAAAATTTTTTCCGCAGTTTTTATATTTACTCCTTTAGATAATGCTCCATCAACAAATATTCTTTTCCAGTAATTAATATGTCTTATTGGATCATTACGTGTAAAAGCTCTCCGCATAAGATCTGCTTCGATTGGATCTAAACCTCCTACATCTATGGCTAGTTCAATTAATTGGTCTTGAAATAAAGGTATCCCATATGTTTTAAAAAGAGATTTTTTTTCAAGAACATGATCTAAAGACCATTCGATCTTTTTATCCGTGTGGCGCCTTATTAATTTGCTAACTCCGCTATTTACTCCTACGCCCGGTCGAATTACTCCTACCTCCCATGCCATTTCAGTTAAATTAGATGGACGAAGACGAGAAACCGTTTGGATTTGTGCGGGAGATTCGATTTGAAAAACACCTATCGTATCTGATTTATGTATATCATCGTATACGCTCTGATCTGCAAAATTTATTCGCGATATATCAATGTTTTCTTCATAATTTTGTCGAATCAATTCTAATGTTTCTGATAAATGTGAGAGGGTGGCTAATGATAAAAAATCTATTTTAAAAATCCCAGCATCTTTTACTGAATTTTTATCCCATTGACATATATATCTACCTCTTATGGCGGATTTTTGTATTGGTACTACTTCCGAAAGTGCTTGGTCGGATAAAATCATTCCCCCTGGGTGTTGGGCTAAGTATTTAGGAAAATTTTTTATTGAATTTGAAAATTCGACAATATTTCTATATATTTCGTTTTCATGAAAATTTCTTCGTTTACTTAAATATTGTTGAGATAATCCGAATACTTTTCTTACGTCCCTTAATGCTCCTTTCTTTCCATATTTTGGGATCATACCGGTTAGCACAGATCTTTCGTGACCCCATTTTTCATGCACTCGTATGATTAACTCATCACGTATTTCTCTGGGAAAGTCTAAATCTATATCGGGAGGAGGTAGAGGATTTGGCTCTTTTGATTCTGGAAGGAATCTATTTAATTTTAGATTAAATTTCAAAGGGTCTATATGTGAAAGACCGGTAAGATATCCAACTAACAATGCTACTGATGAACCTCGTCCACGGCCCGGAGGGTTCTGTTCAACCGGAGTATTTGGTTCTACTAGATTTAAATCTTCTTGGATTTCTCTGGCTATCTTTATTATGTCGTAATATTGAAGAATGAATCCTATGAGATTATTTTTTTGTAATAAGCTAAATTCCTTGTTGAGACGTGTGGTTATTTTACTGTCAATAAATCCATATTTTCTAATAGCTGATTCTCTACATATCTTTTTCAAATATGCTAATTCTGTATACCCATGTGGTAAAAAACTATATTTTGGGAATTTATATACGGGGTCCTCTAATATATCGAAAGAACATCTTTTTGAAATTTCATAAGTATTTGTTATCGCCCTTGTGTATTCAGGGAACAAGGTCAGCATTTCTGATGGGCTTTTCAAATAAAACTGATCATTTTCTCTTCTATGAGAATGGGAATCATATATAGATGTATTATGTTTGATTGAAACTAATACGTCGTTAATCCTATGATTTTTTTGGATATTGTAATGAACATTATTTGTTGCGACTATTTCAATTCCTAATTCATCTCCCAACGCTATCATTTGTTTATTAAGTTTTTTATTTCCTTTTACAAGGTTATTTTGTATCTCGATGAAGAAATTATTTTCACCGTATATGTCTAAATATAATTCAGCTGATTTTTTGGCTTTATCATACCTATTTGAAGCAATTAATGCTGAAATTTCACCTTGGGTACAGCCCGAGAGACATATAACACCTTCTGAGTATTTTTCTAAAAAGTTAACATTCAATTCTGGATAATTTCTTTTTGCGGAATGCAAATGAGCGTAGGATATTAAAGTAGATATATTTTTGTATCCTGTGAGATTTTCTGCCAATAGTGTCAGGTGTTTTTGTTTATCTGATAAATCATTTTTGTTAGGTTGCTCAAGGGTTCCTGCGTTTAATGTAAGTTCCACCCCGATTATTGCTTGGATACCTATAGTTTTTGCCATTTGGGCAAATTCTATAGCGCCACATAGATTGTCATGGTCTGTTATCGCGACCGCAGATATTTCCAATTCATGAGCTTTTATCAGTATTTCTTCTGGGCTAGAAGCTCCTTCTTGAAAAGAATAGTTGGTGTGACAGTGAAGTTCCGAATATTTTAAATCTTTAGAAAAATCTTCCGTAATATGAAGTGTGCTATTTCCCATTTGTTAGTAATTTTGTTGAAACCAATTACCTGATATTAAATCTTTGTAAATAGTTATTTGATTGTGGTTTTCTAAAATAATCAGGTAGTAATCTCTTTTTATTTCCTTTTTAATACCGCTCCACCAGTCATCATTAATTTTCCAGATTTCCTGTATCGTAATAATATTAATTTGACGGCTAATATTTTTTTTATTTCGGAATGATTTTTTAACAGATAATGAGACTGGTAATCCAATATTTGATTCTTCTACCTTTATTTGAGTGGGTTGGTTTAGGGGTTTAATTGAATTAGAGCATATCTTCGCTCTGGAATTCTTGATGATGGCTGTATCCCTCCTATTCGATATAAGGGAAACTTTTTACCCGTACTAGCTTGCAAATTTTCAATAGATTCATCTAAATAGATTTTTTGTTTCGTTTTACTAATCATAGATATTTGTTTACCAAATTCGTTTGGAGTTCCTAGAATTGATAGAGTTAAATTTTCAATAGGCCCAGGTATTTTGCTCAAATTAATTCTATTTTTGATAGCCATTAAAGCGTGTGATTGATTACTTTCCGAATCTCTGAAAGTAATCTTGTGATCCCATTTTAAATTTCCGTATATTTCTGCATGAATGTTGATTTTACGTATATATTTACACTTCATTGCTGGATCTAAATATACCAGTGACAATAAATTGGATACCCCACTTAGTAAAATCTGAAGATCTGTGACTGGCTGCGAAAATTCTAGTGATTTAGAGACTACTGCGTTGGTTTTATATGGTTTGACTGTATCTTTATCTATTCCATTTGATAACTCCCATGCTAATTTTCCGTACGAGCCAAATTGCGACTGTATAGATCCAATAGGAGTTTCAGAAATATCCTTGATTTTATTAAAATTGAAGAACTTGAGCTGTTTTAATAAATTTATGGGTAGAGGTAGGATTTCGATAGGTAGCGACGAAATGGTTTTTGAAACGGTCCCGGTTATTTTGTTTATGTAACCGAAGTCTTTTTTAGCAGTAATAGAAGCTATGTATGCGGCCCATTTAGTGTCCCCTAGCCCTATTTTAATAATAAGATTCGCACATCGTAACCTAATTGTTTTTACTATATCGTACTCGTTTTCGTATATGTTATTTAGATTATTAATATCCATATATATAGTTCCAATATCAGAAATTTCTACGTTCGGTGCTATGGATGTTAGGTGTTCGATAAAATCTATAAAAATCTGATTGTACGTGGTTATATTACGATGTATTATGTGTGTATTTCCGTAAGTATGAATTACATCTTCCAATGGTGTCCCAACATCTATATTGATGTTAGGAGACGATGATATGATGTAATTTTTAATCGAGACAGACTTTTGTTTTTTAACTTCATAATTATGGGCGGATACTATGACGTCTGTATTAAAAAGTTTAGGGTTTGATAGTAATTCAATCTGCCACATGCAATTAGGTATGTAAACACATAGTATTTTTTGTTGATTTTTCATTTTATGGGCAGTTTTGATAAGAATATTTGGGGGTTTAATAATAAGAACTTATGTTCTTATGTTTAAAGTTTTATGTCACAGATGGTAGATTTTATGTGGTGTTAAATTAATCGTTGATATATAAATAAAAAATGTTGTCTGCAGTTGTTGTTATGCATTAGCGAAAAGTTCGAGAGTAAATATGAGAAGTTCTAATCTATTTGGTAAAACATTACGCCAAGCTCCGTCAGATACCGAAAACATTAGCCATAAATTATTGGTAAGGGCTGGATTTATACAACAGATAGCGTCTGGTATATTCAGTGCGATGCCCCTAGGAAATAGATCACTGAGCAAAATTAAAAACATTATTAGAGAAGAAATGGATGGGGCTGGAGCACAAGAGGTTAACATGCCGGTTGTGCAGCCGATAGACATATGGGAAGAGTCTGGGCGTGCTGAAAATTTTTCACCTCCTTTAGCTTCATTTAAGGATAGAAGAGATCGCAAAATGATTTTGGCTCCTACTCATGAAGAAGCCGTAACAATTATGGCTCGATCGGGAGTAACCAGCTATAGAGATTTACCGTTCATACTTTACCAAATACAGACTAAATTTAGGGATGAACCTAGACCTAGGGGAGGTTTACTAAGAGTAAGAGAATTTGAGATGAAAGATGCATATTCTTTCGATGTTGATCAGAACGGTCTTGATAAGAGCTTTGATGCAATGGTAGAAGCTTACAAAAAAATATTTGATAGGTGTGGAATAGATGTTGTTATGGTTGAGGCTGATTCTGGTGGGATAGGAGGAAAAGATTCCAACGAATTCGTGTTGTTGACAGATAGTGGAGAAGATGTAATTTTGATATCGGAAGATGGAGATTATGCAGCTAATGTTGAAAAAGCGGTCTTCGAAAAGACAGTAAATCCCTATGAAGAATTAACGGCAATCGAAGAGTTTAGTACACCGGGGATAAAATCAATTAAGGAGCTTGCTCTTAGTGAAAATGTTCCAGAATCAAAAATATCTAAATCTGTACTATATACGGTAGAAGATGAAGTGATAATAGTAACAATAAGAGGTGATTATGATGTTAACGATACTAAATTACGTAATTTATTAAAAGGTAAAGAACCACGATTATCCACATTTGAAGAAGCTCAATCTTCAGGTATCATCCCTGGGTATGTTTCCGCGGTGGAATTGGATAAGTTTTATAGTGTTGTGGATGACTCAATCACTATGGGAACTAATTTTTTTGCAGGTGCTAATAAAAATGGATTTCATTTACGTAATGTAAATTTCCCGCGTGATTTCAAGGCTGATCTGATAGGAGATATTGCGGAAGCAAAAGCTGGATATACAGCTAAGGGTAAGAAAGTTGTTCTTGAGGAGAGAAGAGGAATAGAAGTCGGACATGTTTTTAAATTAGGCACAACTTATTCACGTAAGCTGGATACTACTTTTTCCGATGGAAATGGAATTCAAAAACATGTTCAAATGGGATGTTATGGTATAGGTGTTGGAAGATTATTGGCTGCAGTGATTGAAGCGAACAATGATGAAAATGGTATGATTTTACCTGCAGCTATTGCTCCATTTGAAGTGTATATAGTAGGGATCAATTTACATGATAAAAATGTTATAAGTAATGCTGAAAGATTGTACAAATCTTTTATCGATAATGGTATAGATACTTTATTTGATGACCGTGATGAACCACCTGGCGTTAAATTCAAAGATGCTGATTTGGTGGGTACACCCATTAGAATAGTCGTAAGTTCTAAGAGTATAAAAATGAATGCAGTCGAAATTAAACTGCGTAAAAATAAAGATTTTGAGTTGATTTCATTAGATGAAATTCAAGATAAGATTTTTGATTTATTACCTTTATTATGAGATAACAGGTTCAAGATACATTCCTTGTAAAGTTGTCATTAAATGAATGTATGATGTGCTCATACATGTTAGAATTGGGACCAAGTTTAGCTCAGTGTGTAAAGAGCTTTACTTTGATAAAGTGGGCGGGTCCCACTTTATTTTTTGTTTAGATAATAGAAATTTATACGGAGGTTCCAATAGTGAAGAGTGATCTTTTGCTGGTTGTCACTCAGTTGGCTGCTGAACGGAATCTTCCGCAATCTTCGGTGATTTCAGTGGTTAAGGCTGCTCTCTCGGCAGCGTATCGCAGGGACCCTCTCGCCGGTGGTCAAGATGTTGAGGTAGATGTTGATCTGGAGAAAGGTGAAGTTGCTTTACATACGGTAATGCGTATTGTTGATGAAGTTGAAGATCCTGCTATGGAATTAACTGTTGAACAAGCTGCCGACATGGGTCATGAAGTTAAATCTGGAGACTACATCATTACAGGTTCCTTGGAACATGTTCCAGGGCGAATAGCTGCTCAGACAGCTAAACAGGTGGTACTCCAGAAACTGCGTGAAGCTGAAAGAGATATAGTTTTTGATGAATTTTCTGATAGAGAAGGTGAGATACTTACTGCTACAGTCCAGAGGATTGAATCCCAGAGAATTGTGGTTGATTTAGGTAAATCGGAAGCTTCGATGCCTATACAGGAACAATCCCAATATGAGCGCTATAGACCTGGGCAGCAGCTGAAATTTTATTTACTCCAAGTAGGGAGAAGTATTCGTGGGCCTGAGATTCTGGTTTCGAGAACGCATCCGGATTTATTAAGACGCCTCTTTGAAATTGAGGTTCCCGAAATTTTTAACGGGGTAGTAGAGATTAAAGCTATTGTCAGAGATCCGGGTTCTAGATCTAAAGTTGCAGTTATTTCTACCCAAGAAGGAGTGGATGCTGTGGGGGCGTGTGTAGGATTAAGAGGTATTAGAATTCAAAATGTTGTAAATGAACTTCTAGGTGAAAAGATTGATGTGATTGAATGGGATGAAGATGTAGTTACTTACATATCAAATTCACTTAGCCCATCGTCTGTTGAAAACGTAATAATTAATGAAAAAGATAATTCAGCTCTTGTATTAGTGCCAGATAAGCAACTGTCCCTTGCAATTGGTCGAGAGGGACAAAACGCTCGATTATCTGCGCGTTTAACTGGTTGGAAGATAGATATACAGCCATCTGTTCAGATTGAAATTGATAAGTCTCATGATGTAAATGAGGAATCTAATAAAATCGAATCAGAATTATCAGAACCTGTTATGGAAGACCTTATTGAAGACGTAGATACTGATAGTCCAAAAACAGATACTGATAGTCCAAAAACAGATATTGAAGGTCTTGAAAAAGAGTTAGTTGAAGATGTGGATTATGAACTTTTGGCACTGGAACAAGAACTTGCTGACTTAGAAAAAGAAGAAAGAAAGCGTCAAGAAACAACTGAAACAGTGGTGGAAACATTAGATGTATCTTCAGATGATTTATGGGAAATCGGTAAAAAATCTACTGCTGACGAAGGTATAATAAGGTTTGCAGAAGATATCTCTGGTTACGATCGTAGTAAACCTATAAGAAAGACTGCAGCAGATTCACGACCAGCGAAAGGTAAGCGTGGCAAACGTTAGATAGAAAGGTTCACAAAAACTGTCTAAAACGCGTAACATTCCGTTCAGAACTTGCATTTTATGTAAATGTAAAAAACCGAAGCGTGAATTGAATAGAATTGTTAGATTTCCTGATGGTACCGTAGATTTCGACCCTACGGGTAGGTCTGACGGTAGGGGAGTATACCTCTGTGATAATATCCAACATATGCGATGGAGTGAGAATTTTTCTGTCTCCCTAGAGAGAGAATTAAAGGTTGCTCTTGATAATGATTACCAAAAAGAAATAATTGATCGTATTAGAATGAACTCGGAAGATAGGGAATGCTAAGTTTTAATGCCAAGAAATAATAAAAAACTAGATAAACGACGGAAATTTAAACAGAATTCAGATGTTTCTACCATTAGTTCCGATACTAAACAGGAAATTGTAGTAGGGCCTGTTGAACTCCCACCGATAATGACGGTAGGGGAATTATCGTTAATCATTTCTCAGTCTAATGTGGATACCATAAAATCTTTGATGCGCCTTGGAATAATGGCCACGGTTAATGAAACGATTGAATTTGATGTTGCCGCCAAAGTTGCAGCGTCATTTGAAATTGGTGTTTTAAAACCAAAAGAGAAGGAAAGCAGTAACATAGATTCAAAGATAGGTGTAGATGATTCTCTTACTGAAGATAATGCTATAACAAGACCCCCAATCATCACGGTTTTAGGGCATGTAGACCATGGTAAGACAACTCTTTTAGATAGAATTCGTGGCGAAAGCGTAGTTGATTCTGAGGCTGGTGGCATAACTCAGGGTATTGGGGCATATCAAACTTTATATAAAGAAAAAAAATTAACATTTATTGATACTCCTGGACATCAAGCATTTACTTCGATGAGAGCTAATGGTGTACAGGTTACTGATATTGCGATTTTGGTAGTTGCTGCTGACGATGGCGTTATGCCTCAAACTATAGAAGCTATTGATCATTCAAAAGCAGCAGGTGTTCCGATGGTTATAGCTATAAATAAAATTGATGCTACTGGTGCTGATGTAGGTAGACTTAAGGGGCAGCTTGCTGAACATGATATCGTCGTTGAAGATTACGGTGGAGATGTTGTTTCGGTTGAGATTTCAGCACTAAAGGGAGACGGGATTGATTCATTGCTCGATTCATTGCTTTTAGTTGCGGAAATTGAAGAACTGAAAGGTAATCCAGAAAGGTTTGGAGTTGGTGTTGTAATAGAATCATTGGTTGAAAAGTCAAAAGGAGTTATGGCAACAATTTTGGTTAAATCTGGAACAATCAGAGTTGGTGACTATATTATCTCTGGAACGACAAGGGGAAGAATAAAGACAATGGTTGATGGATTTGGAAAAAACATTTTAGAGGCTGGTCCCTCCACTCCTGTAAAAATATTAGGTCTAAACTCAATGCCACTTTCGGGTGATCAGTTTGATGTCGTAGAAAATGATAGGACGGCGAGAGAAATCGTAGCTTCAAGAGAGAAGTATTCAAGATCTAGACAAGAAAATAAATCACAAACTACTATGGAAGAGGTTCTTAGGAGAGTCCACTCATCTGATGCAAAAGAACTTAGGTTGGTTATAAAAACTGGAACGTACGGTAGCGTTGATGCTGTAAATAGAGCGATTATCCAACTATCAGATTCCGATGTGCAGGTAAAAATTTTAAGATCGGCTGCAGGTTCTGTAAGCGAATCTGATGTTATGTTGGCGTCTGCATCTGACGCGATGATAGTAGGTTTTGAAACATCAACTGATCAAGGAGCAAGAAGTTTAGCCAACAACCATAATATTGTAATTAGCTTATATGATATTATTTACAATCTTGTTGACGACATAAGGAATTCTGCTAAATCCTTACTGGATCCTTCTTACAAACAATCTGTTACAGGGCATGCTTTAGTTCAAGAAATATTTCCTCGAGGCAAGAGAGAACGTATTGCTGGTATTAGAATAACTGACGGCATATTTAAACGGAATTCTCGGCTAAGAGTAATCAGGTCTGGAGAAATTTTACATGAAGGGGCGATAACTTCTATGAAACACCTTTCGGAAAATGTTAGGGAACTGGCAAACAATTTTGAGGGAGGTGTAATGATTGATGGGTTCCATAATTACGAGGAACAAGACATATTGGAAGCATATGAATTAGTAACTGAGTAATTAAATTTTATGAGTAGTATTTATAACCATTGAACAGGCGACTAGACCGAATTAATTTCACTATAAGAAAGATTTTAGGCGAAATAATTTCGACAGACCTTTCTGATCCTCGTTTGTCTTCTGTTATATCCGTTACAGAAGTATCGACATCTCCTGATCTGGCAAATGCTAGCGTATATATTAGTGTTTTTTTAAATGAACAAACTTCGGACGATGTTTTGAAAGCACTAAGTGCAGCTAGTGGTAAAATGCAGAAACTTCTTTCCGGCAGAGTTAGGATTAGGAGAATTCCTAAACTTACGTTTTTTATTGATTCTCATATCGATGATGGGCTACGAATGGATACGTTAATTAGTGATGCCATAGCCAGCGATAATAAATAATTGAGGAATTTACGATATATAGCGGGTTTTTGAACATAAATAAAGGGATAGGCTGGACATCAAACGATGTTGTAAGAAAAATTCGTCAAATTTTTAAACAAAGAAAAGTAGGGCATGGAGGAACACTTGACCCAATCGCTACAGGGGTTTTGCCCATATCATTGGGAAGTGCCTCCAGACTGATATCTTCTTTGTTGGATAGCGAAAAAAGCTACGTAATCACTGTAACTATGGGAACTTCCACGGAAACATATGATTCAACTGGAAAAGTTTTACATAGTGGAGAATGGGGTCTAATAGAAGAACGGGATATTTGTGGTGCGATATCAAAATTCAAAGGTAAAATACAACAAATTCCACCTATGTATTCTGCTTTACGATATCAGGGTCGAAGATTATATGAGATAGCAAGAAAAGGAGGAATAGTAAAAAGAGAACCAAGGAACATAACCATCACGTCGATCAAAATGATTAATTATAACCCGCCTAATTTCACTTTAGACGTTACTTGTTCCAGAGGGTTTTATGCACGGTCTCTTGCAAACGATATTGGAATTATATTAAAAGTACCTACCCACATGTCGGCGTTACATCGGACTATGACTGGAAACTTTAAAATTGAACACTCTTACTCTATAAAGGATTGTGAACAGGCGCTACTAATGAACCAACTTGATGATCTGATATTACCTGCAGATTACACTGTCCAATATCTACCAAAACTGAGCCTTACAGATAATGAGTCTCGCATGGTATGTCATGGACAAAGTATCAAAAGAAAATTTCATCATAACGTATCATTTTTCGAGAATAAAGAAACTATAAGGCTTTACGACATGCACAACACGTTTTTAGGATTGGCAAGGTTAAATGAAGATAAAACCATTCTACGACCATTTAAAATAATGCATTATAGTACAGATGGGATTAATACATTGGGAAGAAAAATTAACGTCTGATCGATTGCGTTGCAATTGTAGGATATATATAGTAGTTGGGCATCTTCACGATTTAGAAGATTGATTTAAGTTTTCCATATTGATATGGACACTGGAAGCGTTTATGGTAATCATTCGAGAAACCCCTGATCATGTACTTGATGAAGGTGTTATAAATGAACTGAAAAAAGTTAATTCGACCGCAGTGGTAGATGTGCTTGCTAGAAATGGCTATGATCCCCGATACGTTTATATGCCTAATGTTGTGACTATGAATCCTGGATTGCGACTTGTAGCTAGAGCGGTGACTGTACGATTTCTTCCTGCAAGACCTGATAATACAGCCGAAAAACCCGGAGGCAATGAATCTCCTGAATTTGCTGCTTTCGAATTAGCGGGTCCTGGAGACGTGATTGTGATGGAATCAATGAGAAACAAAATAATGTCCATTGGTGGTGATATTAAATTTTTGCGATTAAAGCAACGAGGCATTGATGGCCTTATATGTGATGGTGGTATAAGGGATATGCATACAGTTCAACACTATGGTATAGGCTTATGGGGTTATGGAAAAACCTCCAATTTGGGAACTAGAATCGGTACGCCCTATTCAACAAATGACGCCATAAATGTTGACGGCGTTTTAGTGAACCCTGGTGACTATCTTGTAGCTGACGATGATGGTGTGGTAGTTATACCAAGAATTGTAGCGCCGTTAATAGCGCCTAAAGCTATAGAATATGACGACTTAGAAGAATGGATAAGACGTCGATTGGATAAGGAAAATCTAACCCCCGGAAAATATTACCCTCCAGACGATAAAGTAATGAAAATTTATAGAAATTCAAAAAAGTCTAATGAGTGATTGTGATCAAAGTTTTATTTGTAATTTTTGACCGTCATAAGCATATTGCATATCCAGGTTTTCATCCCAAAGAATTTTTTTTAAATAATCGTTAATTTGAACGTGATTCACATCGTGGGCAGCGTCAGTGAAGAGAGTCTTGTTAGGTTTTACCGTTCGAGCGAATGCAATAGCTTCCTCTAAAGTGAAGTGAGTTCCATGTGTTTTCCGTGGTCGCAGAGCGTCAAGGATAAGTATTTCGCTACCACTTATTAACTTTTGGGTTTCGGAAGGTATTGAGGATGTATCTGAAATATATGTTACATTCCCAAATCTGTATCCATTTGCCAGTTGGGTTGGACCATGTATAACAGGTAATGGTGTGAATTTTATTCCACAAACCTCGAATGGGTTATGGTCTATAACGTTGAATTTCAGGTTGGCTACACCACCACCACCAGTTTGTTTCGAACGGTCTACTAAATAGTCGTAACTCCGAGAAATTGACACCAAATCAGTTTTTCGCAAATACACGTTTATAATGTTCTGTGTGTTATTAGTCCAATCACGTAGATCGTCTAAACCTCCAACGGCATCCGCATGAGAGTGAGTTAATACTATGGCGTCAATAGTTTTTATTGTATTTGGAGGAAACCAATTCATCGAAGATTCGTAAAAAAATTTTCCCACGTCAATTAAAACATTTAACTTTTTTTTATTTTTCAATGTTTTACTTATTAATATGGATGTATTTCTTCTGCGATTAGGAGACCCAACTTTAATGGCATCATGGCATACTTCACAATGTTTTTCAGGATGCGTAAGACAGGAAACCCTTGGAACGCCCTCTGACGTGCCAGTACCTAGGAAAAGCAACGTTGCATTATTCATAGTTGTAAAATAGTAAAAATCCGTTTTTTAGTAAAACATAATGAAAAATATAGAAACTTTCCACAAGTTAGTGAAGACAGGGAGCTTAGTTGCACCTTTAAATCACCAAACCAATCAAATTTCAATTGCTCATGCTATAAGTCACTTCGCAGGTAATTTTACGCCAACAATTGATAAAAACGTCCTTGAGTTATTGGAACAATTCGACTCGAGTGATCATCTTTTGATGTTGTTAGTTGATGGATTGGGTATGAATTTCGTTAACCGAATGTCTCAAAATTCTTTTATAAGGAGTAATTTATGGAAAACGGGTAATTCCGTTTTTCCTTCTTCCACGGGCCCAAACCTTCTTTCTTTATCTACGGGCACATGGCCAGGGAGGCATGGCGATCTTGGGTGGAAAACTTACTTAGATAATATAAAAGAACCTGCGACGCTTCTTAAATGGGAACGATCTAGAGATTCAAAAAACTTGCTTGATCTAAATGTGAGACCTGATTCCGTGTTTTTAGAGCGACCTTTAGTGGTTGAATACAAGCTTGATTATGTGTTCCTGGTTCCGAAAGAATACCAAAACTCTCCGGTGACCCAATGGATAAGTAACGGTAGGATGATGCCCTATGATAATCTCTCTGACGCTTTATATATGGCAAAAAACCGTATAAAAGAATCTAAAGATCGTACCTTTACCTATATATATTGGTCTGATATCGATTTTGTTACCCATCAAACCGGATGTGAATCGTTTGAAACTGCTTCAAAACTTCAGTACCTAGAAAATACTCTGGTTGATTTCTTTAATAACATGTTTGGAGAAGTGTCGTTTTTACTTACGAGCGACCACGGTCACATGGATGTTCCAGAAGACAAAAGAATTATTGTGCGGCCCGATGATCCTCTTAACAATTTTATTAATAATCCAATTTCTGGCGAGGAGAAATTTGTTTTTCTTTATTTAGGAGACCATAGAGAAAAATTTGTAGATCTCTTTATGGATAGGTTTCAGGATTATTTTATGGTGTTGTCACCCGAAGATATATTGGACTTGTCTCTTTTAGGCCCTGATGTTAAAGATGAAGTCAACATAAGATTAGGCGATACTGTTTTATTATCTAAAGGTGTATGGGCTATTGATTTTCGATCTTATGATAGTTATAAAAGTGAGGCCTACATGATATCTAATCATGGGGGTCTCACTCATGATGAAATGCAGATTCCAATAGTTTATTATCGAACTTAAAAGGTTATAAAATAAAAAAAAAATATTGTTAGGGAGTTGGAAATTTTGATTGGGTCATTAAAAAGCAAAATTAAATCTGGAAAAACTGTAGTTGGTCCTTTTGTGATTATACCGTCCGCTTCGATGGTGGATACACTTGGGTATTCAGGTATGGATTTTTGCATCATTGATACTGAACACGGTTCAATGACAATGGAATCAGCGAATGATTTGGTGATTGCAGGGCAGGGTGCAGGAATATCTCCAATTATCCGTGTTGGATCTAAAGATGAATGGCCTATTTTGCGAGCATTAGATATAGGAGCTGACGGTGTTCAAGTCCCTCAGGTTAACACTCGGGAAGATGCAGAAAAGGTAGTCGATGCCGCTAAGTATGCCCCTTTGGGTAATAGAGGAATGTCAATTTTTACTCGTGCTGGTAGATATTTTTCCGATGAGGGTAATCGTCACGCCGAAAGGCAGAACGAAGAAACGACCATAATTGTTCATATTGAGGGAGAAGAAGGGTTAAGAAATTTGGATTCAATAATGGAAGTTAAAGGTATAGATGTGCTTTTTCTTGGTCCATATGATATTTCTCAATCACTAGGGATACCTGGTGACGTTCGAAATCCAATTGTAGAAAAAGCTTTGCGTGAAGCAGCAGATAAAGCTAATAAAAAGGGACGCGTGGTTGGATCGTATGCAAAAGATGTTGAAATGGGTAAATGGTTGATTGACCAAGGAGTTCAATATTTATCTGTCAATGTTGATGCAACCATTTACATGCAGGCTTGCGAGAACATTGTGCGATCGTTAAAAGTTTAAATTTAATACGTATTTTAGTGTCTATTAGGGTAAACTTGTTAGTTTTGATATAGCTTTTAAATCCAACAACTTTCTTGATTGTGTATGTGAGGTTGTATAAATATTCGAAAATAGTTAATAAAATTAAAAGGTCAATTTATCGGGGCGTGGCGCAGTGGTAGCGCACCCGCTTTGGGAGCGGGGGGTCGCAGGTTCAAATCCTGCCGCCCCGACCATGGTTTAGGTTCGAATTTTAAAAAAA
>Ga0187827_10000853_pt1 | contig 46273 bp, 33 predicted proteins | sample ETNtaG_39_FD_167969 | JGI IMG/M metagenome (GOLD analysis project Ga0187827, IMG submission 167969) | Marine microbial and viral communities from oxygen minimum zone, Eastern Pacific Ocean - ETNP2014_SV_150_PacBio MetaG (Illumina Assembly) | ecosystem: Environmental > Aquatic > Marine > Hypoxic...
AGCTTGCGCGTGCATAACCACATCGACCACGAAAAGACCGGCCCTACTTTCACCTGGATCGAAGATTCGGACAGACGACTCAAATGGGACGGCCACAGAAACTATTCCGCTCCCCTTGAGGGCCTGAACAGAGAGGAAAGCGGGGAAGTGTTCGGCGGCTATGCAGTGATGGGCCCTTTCGGTCTGAAGTCATTTGGAGAGTATTTTCCGAAACAGAAACTGCTGCTGACGTACCGGCCGGGTCGATCCGAGGATCTGCTTCAGTTGCTCCGCTGGCGCGCGCAGGCCGGGGCCCAGGGCCGGGGAGGCAGCGGTACTATCGAGTGGATGTACCAGCCGAAACCGATGGCAAAAGGTGAAGCCATCGAATTCGAGTACGAGGTCAGCCTGAAGATAAGCGATGAGCCTTCGGCAGCGGATTGGGCCGCAGACGGAACGAAAGCAAAACGCGTTGAAGTTCCCATCGCTACCGAATCAGAGCCAAAGCCGAAGCCCGTCAAGCCCAATCCACCGAAGGCTGCAAGACCCGAACCTCGAAAGGATGGTCTCCTGTTCCATCTCGATTTTGAAGAGGGCCCCGACGCCGTTTATGCGGCCGGCGATACGAAAGCCTCGGTTAAGGGCAAACCGGCATACGAAAAGACACCTGGAGGCCGCGGCATCCGAATCACGAAAGGCTCGGAACTGAGTTACCTGCCCGAAGCGAACATCAATCTCAGTCGCGGCAAGCTCTACATGAAATTCAAGCCACTCTGGCACGGTATGGACCAGAAGAACCACTACCTCCTGACCGTGACCCCTCGCCCGGGATATCTCTACTTCGGTAAACTTCCGGACGGCCGCCTGATCCTGAACATGTTCGATGAGAAGATGAAACAGCACTACCCATGGCACCTCATCCGCACCATGAAAGCGGAGACCTGGCACACGGTCACCGTCACCTGGGATTGCCCTAAAGGACGCATGACCCTCTTCCTCGACGGTAAAAAAGTCGCAGGCTTCGACGGCGTCGAGCCCTGGAAGATGGGCAAGCTCGACAACCGCAACACCCGCTGCCGCCTCCTGATCACAGAAGGCGCCGACGCGGTAATCGAAGAAGTCAAAATCTGGGATCGGCCTGAGTGATGGGACGAGCCTTCGTGTTGGGTACTTCGATAGTTTTACGCTTTCCCGGCGTGCGGCAGTGTCGCTGAGTATGGACGCCCGGGCACCAGTTTACCGTCCTTCACGAATCCTTCGGGCCGATCATGCAGTTCCTCGATCAGTATGGAGCGCCACTCGGCGATTCGATCCTGGTGATCGGGATTATCGATCAGGTTTTTCAGTTCCGTTGGATCGGAATCAAGGTCGAAGAGCTGCTCTGTGCCGTCCTCTACCAGCCAGACAAATTTTTCCTTGCCATCGGTTAGTGATTGATGGTCCGGCGCGTGCTCGATGTGGAGATGAGTGCGCCACTCCGGCTTTTCGCCCTGCATGAGAGGAACGAGACTGCGTCCCTCGACAGTGTCCGGGACATCCGCGCCGGCCAGATCCAGCATCGTGGGCATGATGTCTTCAAGGCAGACCGGCTCATCGCTGACCGTCTCAGGCCGGATGCCGAATCTCTCCGGTGCGCGCAGGAAGAGAGGGATGCGTGCCGAGCCTTCATAAGGAGCGACCTTGTGCCATCGATAGTGATCCCCGAGCATCTCGCCATGGTCGGAGGTGTAGACCACGATGGTGTTGCGTCCGGTCATCCTGTCGATGCCGTTGACTGGATTGATCAGGCGCCGAATCTGGTCGTCGATGTGATTGATGAGCCCGTAGTAACCGGCCCTCGCGCTCAGTAAGACCTCGTCCTCCAGATTGACATTCTTTGACGAGATGTTGCCCCAGCGCATGCTGCCACCTGGCGGCGTGGCCCAGTCGCCGATATCGGGCGGCAGCACGCCGGTACGCAAGTAGCGTTCGAGATAAAAGGCGGGAGGCTGCAGCGGTGGATGCGGGGCGATGTATGAAACAGTCAGAAAGAAAGGACAACTCGGGTCGCGCCTCTTGAGGAAATCGAGCGCCTGATCGGTGACCCAGTTCGTAAAGTGAAGGGACTCGTCAAGATGCCAGGGCTTGGCCGTCCAGTCGTTATGCATGACGCCGCCACCGAACCAGTCAGCATTGGGCACGTCTGCATTTCGCTCCAGCCACTTGTCGTAACAATACTCGCTGATGCGATCGTTGATGATCATCTCCTGATAGCCGTAACGTTTTCGAATCGGATGCTGGTGCATGCTACGGCCGACGATTGCGGTGTGATATCCGGCCTCGCTTAAGACACCTGGCAGCGTTGGAGGGGCATCCCATTCGACGCCGTCCCGGTAACCCACCATTCCGTGCGTTGGGGGAAACTGCCCCGAGAGCAGACTGCGCCTCGATGCAATGCAGGTGGGACAGGTGGTGTAAGCTCTTGAAAACCTCGCACCGGCAGAGGCAATGGAATCCATGTTGGGAGTGAGCACTGGATGACGCCCCTCGATGGATGTGCAGTCTGCCCGATGCTGATCGGACATGATGAAGAGGATGTTTGGTTGGTTCATCGCATAATGTCCTTTTTTGAATACATTCCCTGAACGCCGGGCTACAGTTGCTGCCGGCTAAAAATATTCTTCGACAGTCAACCAGACGATCAGAGTGTTGAGAAACCTAATTTTCAAACCCGAGAAGACATTGGATGCTGCGAGGCTGGTGACAGCAGCCTGAACCCACAACTTCAAGACGAATATCCAACGCTTCAGTACTAAAGACCTCAAACCATGATTTCACAACTGAACCGCAACCTCTGGTGGCTTCGACATCAGGACAACCCGGTGCTTCCTCCAATCGAAGACAGCGAATTCGAATGCTCCTGTTGCATGAATCCATACGTCCTCCGTATCGACGATGATTATCACCTCTATTACGCAGGCGGAGACGCAGATGGCCACAAGCGAATCTGCCTGGCGACGGCGCCGGTTAATGACGTCACCGAATGGACCCGTCACGGCCCACTGTTCGACCTGGGCGAGCCAGAGAGTTTCGATGCTTCCTGGTGTGTCCTGCCACACGTCATCGAATTCGAGCCGGAACGATGGCATCTCTATTACACCGGCAATTGCGGGCAAGGCGAAGGACTGAGCTCTTTCCCCGGGATCGGTCTGGCTGTTTCTGAGGATGGAAATACATGGCAGAAGTATGAAGGCAGCCCGGTACTCTCCGTTTCCAAGGTGGATGGTGATCCCGACTCACAGGGCATGGCTGGCGGATCCGTGATTCAAGTAAAGCTGCCGGACGGCTCGAGCGAATGGCGCTTCTACTACACTGGTTGTCCCTCGCTCGGGAACGATCTGTTTCTGAATCAGCAGAAGACGGTTTGTTATGCGACTTCGTCCGATGGGATCGAATGGGAGAAGCGGGGCGCGGTCATGCTGCGCGATCCCGATCGCGATTACGAAAACGTCGCGGTTGCCGGACCGGTCGTTCATCAGAACGAGGATGGCTCGTTCCGCATGTGGTATTCGGCCATCGGCACACGGTGGGGCTATTACTCCATCGGCTATGCAGAAAGTGATGACGGCATCGAATGGCAGCGAGGCGAACGCCACGGAGAGAATCTACAGCTTACACCTGCGGGCGATGGCTGGGAAAGGCAGATGGTCGAGTATCCGTCAGTCATTCAGGAGGGCTGGCGTCTCCGGCTGTTTTATTGCGGCAACGGTTACGGCAGCACGGGTATCGGCACGGCCGTCTCGTCTCCCTTGCGCGCCATTGCCACGAAAGGCCCTTGTCTAGCGCGGATCGTTTCAGAGTGTGCGAACGCATCGTGGCACTACCGTGTGCCCGAGGGACTGAGCTGCGATGAGGGCACCTTCAAGAGCCATGCGCACCCAATCGTCGAGTGGCACGGCCCGGATGCCAACGGCGCCATCTGGCATGAATGGCAGACCAATGACAAAGATTTCGAGATCATCAGTGGTAACACGCAACTTGCCGGATTCGGCCTGGAGTACATCCAGGGCATCCATTACCGCATCATCATCACACCAACGGATGAAGGGCTGTCATTGAAATTCACTGCCACCAATCTCTCCGAACAGACCTTCCACCGTATCGATAATTTCCCCTGTCTGGGGCAACCGTCACCACATTTCCAGGACGAAAAACTCGAACGGACCTTCATTATCACCGACCAGGGCATCACCCCGCTAAAGGACACGGACAGAGGCACCGGCGACCCATGCCGCACACATTTTCATATCGAGGATAAACCTGGACGTAAATACTACGGCCCACCCTTCTGGGGCGAAGCCAGCAGGACCAGGGCAACCAGCGGAGCGATCATGCGAACCAGTGCGGACGGCAGATTCACCATCGGCACGACCTGGGAGAACGTCTGCGAAGTCTTTCACAACGAAGACTCGCACCACTGCATTCATTCGCTCGGATGTATCGATGAACTGAAGCCGGGCGAAACGAAAAGCCTGGCCGGCAAGATAGTGCTTGTCGAAGGCGGACCGGAAGACGCCCTGGAACGGCTGACGTCAAACACGTAATGGGTTGGGAGCGGGCCAACGGCCAAATCAAAGCTCCGGCAGCGGGAACTCATCACCCGTCTTTTCGATCCAGTCGGCCAGTTCGGCCTGGAGCTCCTCGCGCTTTTCATTGTGTGTGTCCAGGTAGGCCAGGTTGGTGAGCTCGTATGGATCTTCGTTCAGGTTGAACAGCATCACCGGCTGGTGCTCGAGGCAGACGTACTTCCAGCCGTCGTTCGTTCGGATGCCGCGCCAGACGCGATTAAGGCAGTCGAATCGTTTCCGAAAGCAATGCTGCAGGTAGGCCGACTGTGGCTCTTCATCGGGCGGCTTTCGGCCCTCGATAATGTGATGTGAAAAATCCGTGCCCTCCATCCAGTCTTCTATGTCCAGTCCACACATGCCGAGCGAGGTCGGCGCGAAATCCACGTGATTGAAGGGCGCGTTGCTGGTCTTGCTCTGGCCTCCGCCGGCCGGACGCCAGATGCACGGGATGCAAACGGACTCCTCCCACGGACTGCTCTTCCGGATGTAGCCATGCGAGCCGTGCATGTCGCCGTGGTCTGAGAAGAACGCCACGTGTGTGTCTTCATCCAGCCCATTCGCCTTGAGACTCTCGAAGACTCTACCCACATTCCAGTCCAGGTTTTCTATCTGAGCGTAGTAGCCTGCCAGGTCTTTTCGGGTGCGCTCGGTGATGCGGGGGATGTCCGGCACGTTGGGTCGCAGCTCGAGCGCATCGGGATCGTATCGCTCCTCGTATTCGGGAGGCGCGACGTGTGGATCATGCGGCGGCTGCACCGACAGCACGGCAAAGAAAGGTTGCTCGTGACCCCGCTGTTCAAGAAATGAGATCAGGCGATTCGTGAGCGCGTCGGTCTCGTAGATTTCGAGCTTCTCCGCGCGGGAGTCTGTGTCATCGCGACCATCCAGATCGTGGCCGTGAACGTGGCAGTCGTATTGAGCGTTGTTGTTCTCATACCCGAGCCAGATATCGAAACGGCCACGCTCTTCTTTCGAGACGCATCCATCGTTTGGCCCGCCAAACAGATGCCACTTGCCGAAGTAGGCCGTGCGGTAGCCGTGACTGTTGAACGAATCAGACACCATAGGCAATTCAGGATCGCATTTTTGCGGAGTCCTCTGCACGACGCTGTGGATGTACCGGCTCGTCAGCAGCGCACCCCGAAACGGCGTGCACCACGGGCAGCCCGCCACAGCGTCAGTAAAAGTCACACCTTCGTCCGCCATGCGATCTATGTTGGGCGTCCTGGCGTTGGGGTCACCCATGTAGCCCAATGCCTGGGCACGGTGTTGATCACCGAAAATCCAGATGATGTTCTGTTTCATTTTGTTGTTCAGAGGTCCAGAATTCTACAGGTCCAAAGATCATTCATTTCTCTGCCTTGCCCTTCAGCTCCGCGACGGTAAATGCGGATTCACGGTCTTTGGTCGCATCTCTCACTTTCTTCACTGTGGTTACGGGGACCGGCTTTTTGAAAGGCCCATATTTCTCTCTGACGTATGAAAGGGCGCCCGAGATCTGTTCGTCGCTGAGAATGTTCAGCGGCGGCATTTCGAGATTGTAGTCGCGGCCGTTCACTTTGATGGGACCCTTGAGACCGTGCAGGACGATGCGGGCGAGCGTCTCATCTGATTCCTTGAGCCACGGCGACTTTGCCAGAGGCGGGGCGAGGCCGGGCTGCCCGTTTCCGGTGAGCTGGTGGCATGGGGCACACGCGAGCAGATAAACCGATTCTCCGCCTTTGGCCGCGGCAGAGAATTCCCTGGTCAGAATGAACTCCTCCGGCTTCTTGATTTTGTAGAGGGGATGACCAGGCCAGGCGAATAAATCCGAAAGCGGTTTTGCCAATTTCGTCAGTGGCCCCCTTTCAATGGCGAGAAGTCTATTGAGTGCCGGCGGCTTGACGGTTAGCTGTATTGGATACTTCCTGCGGCCGGAGGCGACCATGCCTTTCGCCACCGCGGCCGATTTCCAACCTGAAGGATTCGCCATCAGCCATTCGAGCAACGCCAGCGACTGCGCTGGATCATTGCTTTTCAGTGTGAAGCTGGAGAGTGGCTCAATCAGTTTGCGACAAGTCTGGCCCACCTTGTCGTCGGCCAGCAGTCGAAACAGAAAATCCCTTTCGCGCCCCTTCAGACTGCTCAGGATTGCGGTGTGCTCCACGTTGCTTCTGGGTCCGTGCCGGGCCATCGACATGAGGGCTTCAGTGGCCCGTTCATGCTCTATTTCGCCAAGCGTGAAACCAAGCTGAATGCGAACCTCGATATCGTCACTGACAGCGAGGCCTGCAAGGCGTGAGAAGAGTTTTCCGTCAAAACTCTTCTTGAAGACCGCCTCCGAAATTCGAATAGCTGCCACTCGCACTTTTGACGAACTGTCCATATACGCTTTGCTCAAGACCTCTGGATTCGGATCTCCGATCCCTTCGAGAGTCCAGAGCGCGTGCAGGCGTCCGAGTGGGTCTGAGTGGGTGAGTGCAAGATTCTCGATAGCCGGCACAACTGACTTGTCCCTGCGTTCGACGAGGAGACGCTGCGCGGTGTCACGCCACCAGCCGTTTGGATGCGCGAGAAATGAAACAAGATTCCCGGCTGTCGCTTTGGACAACCGCGGTTGAGCACCCAGCTTTGCCTTCTCCGGCAAGACTCGATAGATGCGCCCCAAACCGATTGGTTTGTCAAGGCCGCGGTCGAGGATCTGCAGGCGGAGGAATGTCGTAAGCGATAGCCGGTGCTGAAGGATGCCGCGATAGAGATCGAGAATGTAGAGTGCGCCATCCGGACCGGTGTAGATGTTGACAGGACGAAAGCGTTCGTCGGTCGAGGCCAGGAACTCGCTGCCTGTGTATGCCTGTTTGCCTTTCACCATGCCGTTGGATTCGGTCAGGAGGACGCGCTTGACAAGATTGGCCGAGGGCTCGCAGATAAAGGCGTTCCCCTGAAACTCTGGCATCAGATCGCCGCGATAAATGCCGGGCCCGCAGACCGCGGTGACGTGGGAGATTTTGCCGGTTTTGCTGAGAGTTCGGTAGCCGCGATTGACGCCTGGGGTGACACGGATCGGCCAGACGCGGCCATCCGGGCAGACGTTGGCGGCCCGACCAGTACGACTCGATGAGGAAAGCGGATGTCGCCGGAAATAGTGGTCGGGAAAGAAATGCCCGTAGAGGACTCGTGAGTTCGTGTTGTGGAAGAGACGGCCATAGTCGTCTTCAGCAAGGCCCCACTGGCCGTACCTTGGTTGGCGGTTACGTATCCATTCGCGTTTGCCGTTATTCGTGACGTAACGATATCGGTAATCGTGTGCACTGTGGTAAAGCCAGTTGTCGATATTCCATTCGGGCGCGTTGGCCATTAGCTCGACATTGCCTTTGCGCGTGCCGTAGTTGGTGGCGACCTTGGTCTTCTCATCGCACCGGCCGTCACTATCCGTGTCGCGACAAAACCAGAGCACGGGAGGCTCTCCCACCAGAACGCCATCTCCCGCAAACTGAATGGCCCTCGGCAGGATCAGGCCGTCCATGAAGACCGTTCTCTTGTCCATGATCCAGTCGCCGTTCGTATCCTCGAGGACCACGATGTTTCCGATCGGTTCGTATTCCTCCGTGCCATCTACGTTGGGCATGTACGCACGCATCTCGGCCGCCCAGATCCTGCCATCCGGATCGAACGCCATCGCCACTGCGTCATGAATGAGCGGCTCAGACGCGACAAGCTCGAGCTTGAGTCCTGGTTTGATCTGAAATGTATCGAGCACTTTATCCGGGGGCACCACCGGCGCCGGCGGAACAACAAATTCCTCAGGCAGCCGAGCGCCAATGGACCTCTTGTCTCTTCGATCTCCTGCCTGGCCAAAGGCGTCCGGCAAGACCGTGCACAGGAGGGCGTATAGCAGAACGGGCATGGCTGGTTAATGGTTGATGAGATGTGTACTCTCCAATCCTGCGTTGCAGTCATATCTGCCCCGCGACCGCACTTCAAACGCAGACCGCCCCGCATCTGCCATGGATCCAGCTTCCTTTAACCTGAAACACGTTTGCCGTGAATGTGGCACTGTTCTCCTTGAGGATCTCAGCCAGCCACTGGATCTCAAATGCGTGAACTGCGGCAATGAACTGGAGGCCCATCCCGGTGATAAGCTCGACGAAAAGACCATCGAACATTGCCTGGTCTGTGGCGGAGATGATCTGTATGTTCGAAAAGACTTCAAACAGATGGCGGGGGCGTTTGTAGTGACATCCGCAGTCGTGGTGGCGACGATCGCCTACTACTACACGGCCAATATGCTGTGGCCCATCCTCGTGCTCGTAATTTCTGCCATGGTCGACGCGGCGCTTTATCGATTCATCCCCGATATGACCGCGTGCTACAGGTGCAAGGCAGAATACCGGGGAATGAATCTCAATCCTGAGCACGGCAACTACAGCCATTACACGGCCGAACGCTATCGCGCGCTGGCCCGCCAGGAAGCCGAAGCAGCGGCGAAGGAGGCCTGATCGAATGCCCGCGCAAACCGTCATAAAGATCCATCAGGCGACGGAAATTCTCTCCTTTCTGATCGAGTCCGATTTTTTCCGGTTGATCGATCCGAGCCGGCCCCGAAGTCGAAGCTCTGATGCTCTTCATCCATCGAACCACACCCTCTGGCTGGAGGAATTTGTCTGCCAGGGCCGACCCTTTGTGCCGCCGTTCCTGATCGCTGACCTGGCCGAGCTCATCATGGTCAAAAATGATGCGAGGCAGAAACCAGAGGAAGCCCCGCCGAAGCAGATGGAGTTGCGGCAACGATACGTTCGGGCCTTCGGCGATTTCCGCCGGCTTCAGAAATTTCAATCGGTGTTTACTTTCGAGGGAGTCAACGCGCCGGCCCTGGCGAAGGAACTGCTTCATATTCTCGCCGAGGCTATGCAAAGCCGGCTGTCGCTTGTGCCGGGTTTCTCGATTCCTGTGACCAGAGAGGTCATTTCAGGAGACTTCCCGGGGTCTCATACGACACTTTCGCAAGGCATGCAGGACCTCTGGGAATCCTACATCCGCGCTTTCGAGATGGTCGTGGCCGATTGGATGCGTGACGAGTCTGCCGAGGCCGGTCCCCTTGAGATGGATATGCAAGCGTTACGATTGCACGCGTTCATGGTTAATCCGGATTCGCCGATTTCGTGGGACTACGAATCCATCTCACACACGCTCGAAGGCCTGCGGCATCCGGTCATCAGCCTGGAGCAAAAGAGACTCTGGTCGCGCATGCCGCTTTTTCATGTGGAACGTGTACGCATCACCAGTCAGCGACCGGAGGGTGGCTACATCGGGCTTCGCCAGAACGGCGGCATCGAGCAGTTCGGCAGCATAGCTCCGTCGGAGCTGGCTCTGCCTGAGCCAATGCTTCTTGACAGGGCTTTCAATCGGCGGCTCACTGTTTTCGAACGTCCTGTCGAGCGCGTCCAGATGGAGAAGGCAGCGCTGTGCGTCATCTTTGATGACACCCGAAAGACCATCCGTCCGGACAGGTTGGGCAGCAGGTCGAGCGCGGCTGTTCTGGTGCGAGCGCTGCATGAGCTGGCATCGGTGATTCACGAACAATCCGGCACTGGCCTGCCAGTGTTGCTCATCAGCCCCAAGGCCAGCGAGACGATCCATCTTGGGGATCTCAAGAATCGGCCACGTCAGTTGCCTCTTCCCTTTTTCTGCGATGAAACACGTTCGTCATGCCTGGCGAATATGTATTGCATGCCCCTCGTCGAGCCGACCCCACTACCTTTTGCCGAGCAGGTTGCGGCCCTGCACAGATGCCGAGAGGACCATGACTCGATGATCGTATTGAGCATCGGCCCTCAGTCTGATTATCTGAACGAGGCAACAGCAGAGGTCACTTCGTCCGCCGCCTCAGACATAAGCTGGAAGCTCCTTTCGGTGAGAGCCACCCACGACAGATTTGAGATTCATTCCAATGAGGGAGCGGAAAACACCTCCGGTCTTGATGAAGCCGCTGCCATCGAGGCCACTCTTAGATTCGCTATCGAGCACCTTTTCAAGATTCGGCTGAGGGAGGGCCAGGAATCAGGAAAACGGAATTAGGCTCCATCATTCCATCGTCTTCCCATAAACATAGTTACGAAAAACAATGAAAAGTCAAAAAACACACTTAGGAACTATAAACAGCTCTGCGAAATGTGAGAGTTCACACACGAATTCAGAGAGAAGGACTTCTCACGAAGGAACGTGGCAGCCTGGCGCCACGTCTTTCACGATCCTGGATGTGTGAGTTGCAGGTCAACTGTCCGAGCTTCCATCACTCGCCGGCGCCGAGTCCTTCAAGATCTTCATCCCATTCCAGGGGGGTTGCCTGCTCGCCGAGATCGATTGAATCACGCAGATCATCGAGACCCTTTTGCGCGCTGTCGATGAGGCCCTTCATGTCTACTCCACTGTTGCCTCCTGCGGCGGCTCCTGAATCAGAATTGCCATCACCATTCGCATCGCTGATAGCAGCGTTCAATTCTTTTATCTGTTCCTGCTTGCGCTCCTTCTCTTTGTCGATTTCGGCTTCCATGTCTTTGGCGATCTCGCCCAACTCTTTGCTCATCGTGCGTTTCTTCCCGTCCCTCTGAAGCACGATGTCGTCCTCTGAGCCGAAATCTTTGTCCGGCCCTGCACTGGCAATGGTGTATTGCTCGGTCTTTGCAGGATGACTGTACTGATATTGAATGCCGAACTGGTCTTTTGAGTTGTCTCGCCCTCTGTCTTCGAAGGCCAGATCCATGAAATCGTTAAAACCATCCTGGTCCGCCGGGAAAGGGTCTTTGTTGCCATCTGCGTTGATGAAGCGCTCACGTTGAAGGGCATCATCAATGGCCGACAGTTCGATGCCCTGGAGTGAGACTTTAACGGTGTTGAGGATATCGCTTACGATATCCATATAACTTGCAGCAAAACCAAGAAGCGCGATGGGAACGGAAAATTTTACAGCGGTAACCATGGCCGTGAACTACTCCATAAGAGGGTGGATGACGCCGAGGAGGAATCAACAAATTATGCACCGTGAATCGAATTGATCCAGTTAGCGGCGATCTCGTGACCGCCCGCCTCCGCGACGATCATCCCTGCGCCTGCCATCGGGGCGGCGTTCTGATTCCTGGGGTTCCGGCAGGTGGGGTTTGCGCAGGTCGAGGATGCGTTCGGTAAGCTGGCTCTCGAATTCGGACAATGTCCGCGCATTGCGCACATCCACAGTCTCATCCACCAGCATCTTTGCTTTGAGCTCGATGTGCTTGGCATTACTGACCCCGCGTACCAGGCGGGCGGGGATGGAGTTTGGGCCGTGAAGGGCGCCCGAAACAGCCCCCACGATGGCACCGATAGTGTCCGTCGCGCCGCCCTGATTTATGGCCGCGATGACAGCCCTTTCAAAAGTGCCCACGTTCTTGAGGAAGACGTAAATCGAGGTAATCACCGAAGAAAGAACGTAGCCCCCGGTCCCGCCGATGCCGGGCCGATCTGAGGTGGATTCCGCATACTCGCCGATTTTTGAGATGCCTTTCTCCAGGTCGAGGTCCAGGTAGTCTGATACTTTGGCCAGGGCAGTGGAGAACCCGTTTTTGGCCGAGCCCAGATTGGTGATGAAATCTGCACCAGTCTCTGCGGCAAGCTCTTCCGCCTGGCGAACATGTTCCAACAGATGGGCGAGCAGTTCTGAAGGGCACGGAGGCCGCCGCATGGGCAGAACCAGCGCCACAAGGTGGGCAATGGCCTGCGCGGCCGCCACGGCCATTACGTCTCGATGGGTAAGCACGCTCTGTTCGATCACATGTTTTTTCAGCGCGTCGAGGTCGTCCCCGTAAAAGAGCCCGAGCGGGGCAACCCGCATGGCCGCACCGTTGCTCGAACTGGGTTGTCCGGCCTTCCGCGTATCTACGCCATCTTCCAGAGACCGGATACTGTCCCGAAAACTCCTGCCCGCGCCGCGGTAGATACCGAACCGGAAATTGCGCCCCCTCGGATGCGAAAACTTGCACAGCAATTCCGCGAAGGTTTCGCTGTTGTAGCCTCGTTCCATGATAAGGCTTTCGCACAGTATCAGGGCCTGCTGGGTGTCACCGGTGTAGACCCCCTTGGGCAGCCACCGAGAGACTTTGTAGGTCTTGTCCCGCTCGTCCATATCCGACGCTGTTTCAGCGAATTCTTCGAGATCGAATGAATCTTCATACGCCTGTAATGTGCCGAACCGTTCCTTTAACTCCTCTTTGCTGAGCCCACTTGCCGGGGCCCCGAGGGCGTTGCCGACAGCCATGCCAAGGAGGGCTCCGATGGATTTGTCACTCAGATGATAATTTGCCAAAGTCTTACTCCCGGGTGGATCGAATCTGTTTTCATAGCTACGATTTTTTCAATGTTTTCGCAATTCAAAGACCTTGTCGGCGAAGTCTCAAAGCAGCTCGGACTGGATCAGCGCGCGCGCATCCAGGCATATGCTGATTCCTACGCAGAGCTTGTGGAGCCGCGTGTTCTGAAACTGACACGGATCACAACCATCCGTGAAGGGGTGCTCGAGATTGAAGTCTCATTAGCGCCTATGCTGATGGAGTTGAGCCAGTATCAGAAGCGAGACATTCTCAAGGGACTGAAGAAGAAGCATTCCGAGATTCGGGACATTCATTTTCGGGCGGCCAGGAAGACGAGTGAATGAACGGGCCGAGCCTTGCCAGGCCAAACCAGACTCAAGAGCTCACCGGCGGATAGCGCTGCAGCAGGCCCTCCTCATTCATCACCTGCGCCACCTCATCAAGCTCCAGTGGCGCGGCGTCTGTGAAGTTTTCAATACCGTCTTCCGTAATGACAATAGTGTCTTCACATCGAATGTAGAGTTTCTCTTCGGGTATCCAGAACATGGGGTCGATGGATATGACCAGGCCAGGCTGGAGTGGATTCTCGCGATAATTGCCGATGTCGTGCACGGCCATGCCGACCGGATGCGACAGGTGGCCGCGGAATTCGAAACCCTTTTCAGCGCCGGAGCGATACTGGGGTTTTGACCAGTTCCATCCTTCAAAAACGGGGCGCATCTCGTCGACGGCTTCATCCATGATCTCGGCCGCGGTTACGTGTGGCCGAATGAGTTTCAGCAGGACTTTGTGGTATTCGACAATGTAGCCGTACAGTTCGCGCTGTTCATCGGTGTACTTTCCATTCACCGGCCACATGCGCCCGATGTCGCTGGTGTAGCATCCGCAATCCGGCGCGTAATCCATGAGGAGCAGATCTCCATCGTTCAGCACGCAGTCGTTGCGAAAGTAGTGTCCATGCCAGGCGTTTGTGCCACCGCCGATGATGCCGCGATATCCGGCGCCGCGTGCGCCGTTTGCCAGGAAGATGTAATCGGCTACCGCGTTGAGCTCATACTCCATCACTCCGGGGCCCGTGCACTTCATGGCCTCTTTGACAGCCAGTCCCGTGAGCAGCCCGGCCCGTCTCATTACCTCGATTTCTTTCGGACTTTTGATCATCCGCATCTCATCGCTGAGCGGATTCAGGTCTTTAATCTCTGCGTCCGGGCAGAGGGCGGCCATCCTTTCCACGAATCGTTGTTCTGGTAGAGGGTGGTCATACCAGGGATCGGCTTCAGCCAGTTTTCGGGCGTGGCGAAGAGTGTCTCTGCACTGCATCTTGCCTTCAGGCGGGAGGTGGAGCATGTAAATCTCGGAAGGCCTGTCCAAGTCTTCGGCAAGTGCCTCGAGCTTTTTCACATCATCGGCGCCCGTCAGGGCCTTGACCTTTTCCGGATCGTCAGAATGCAGGCACGGGCCCTCGCTGCGCGTGCGGCCTTCATCGAATCCGGGCAGGTAGAGCGTGGTCTTGTGAGACCGGCCGTCCATCAACATGTAGGAGTGGGACGTTTCCAGTCCACAGAAATAATAGAACTCGTTTGATTGCCGAAACGCATCGAAGCCGTCGGACTCCGGCATCCCCTGCATCACGGCCACGGCATCACCGCCGATGGTGTCGAGCACGCGCTGCCGTCTGGAGGCGAATTCCTCGGGAGCAAAATCAGTCTGATACAGGACGTGGTGCGGTGACAGATCTGCGACGCTCATGACTTCTCCGGGAGTAGATGACAATCAGGCTGAATGGTGGGGAGCCTGAACTGAGCCGCAAGTGAATTGGAGGTGAGCGAATTGAAATGCCTCAATCAACTCAACCGGCTGCGCTCGCATGCTTCTGAATAAGTGGATTCCAGGTCGAGTGGCACGCACATGCTTCCAAACAGATTACCGCATTCAGAACGCTCACAGGTAATTCTTGTGACGAGCGTTCTTCAGGTTTTCCGGATGGATCTTCAGGTCGTGATTGACTGTGCAACGGTAGCGTTCCTTCGTCTGCGCCGTCTGTGGAACGGAAACTCCAAGCGAAGTCGCCTGCCGAGTGGTGGTGATCAGCCAGTTGAGCAGGTCCTGCTGAAGCTCCGATACAACATGCCGGCAGTCTTCTTCAAAGAAAAGGTTCTTCATCTCCCACGGATCGTTTTCGAGGTCGTAGAGCTCACCGAAGCCGTCCGGGTGCTCATCGGCAAACATGTCCGGCGGGTAATGAACGAGCCTGTAATTCCCTTTCCGAACGCTCTTGCTCCAGGCAAACTCGGTGACGGCCACCTCGCGAACTGGACTTGATTCGCCCTGCAGCAAAGGTGTGATGTCCTTGCCGTCGGAAGTCTCCAGCGGGTCGAGTCCCGCGAGCGAGCATAGAGTGCTACTGGTATCCACGGCCTCTACGAGCTCGTCTGCAGCATGGCCGGATCTGATACGGTCTGGCCACCGCCAGATGAATGGGATCCTGGTGATCGCATCCGAGCAGATCCCGGGCGCTTTCTCCATGATCCCGTGTTCGCACGCGTAATCGCCGTGGTCAGAGGTGTAGATGACGATCGTGTCGTTCGCTATTGCCTTTTCATCAAGGTAGCTCAGCATCTTACCGACGGCATGATCGACCTGGCTGACCGCGCCAAGGTATCCCCGGAGTTTGCGCATCCGGGCCGCCTCAAAAGTTTTGGGCTCGATCAGAGCCCAGTTACCGGACCGCCAGCGCTTGGCCCCAGCCTGCATGTGTGGCGCACGGCCTGCCATGTCTGCATCGGCATTGGGTGGAAGCTCAAGTTCGACGCCTTCATACATCTCCCAGAATGGCGGGCTTGGAGAAGTGCACTGGTGCGGCCTCGGCAGGCTTGCGAAGGCAAGGAACGGCCTTTCCGATTCCACAGCCCCGCTCATGAATTCAATGGTCTCGGCGGCAATCCAACCTTCCTGCGATTCATCGAAAGACAACGGAGAGGGCCGGCCCTCCATCGATTGATTTCCAGCCGGGCCAAATTCTGGCATGCCGCCATGATCTTCAAGCTCCAGCTTGCCTCGCTCTCTCAGGAATCCGGCGTACTTCGCTGAACGCCCGCCGATGCTGCACCCGCATGTCTCGTGAAAGTTATCTACCGAGTCCTCAACCCAGTTTTCCGGACAATGAATCTTGCCGACCGCACTTGTGGCATACCCGGCCCGGCTGAAATGGTCGAACACATTCGGCAGCCCTTCCGGGTTCGGCCCGCTCAGCCCGTAATAACCGTGATTGTGACAGTACTGCCCGGACAGAAATGACACCCGGCTCGGCGTGCAAATCGGATTCTGACAGATCGCGTTTTCAAATCGGACACCTTCCTCAGCCAATCGGTCTATATGAGGCGTCTTTACGTTTGCGTGACCTTTGTGCCCAAGCACCTTGGCATTGTGTTGGTCTGAAATGATGAAGAGGATGTTCATGAGAGATGGCTGATGGATGATGGTTGATGGTTGACGGATGACTACTGCTGCCTGTTACTACGACAGGCCAAACTCTTACGATGTTTCATCACAGCCATCAACCATATCACCCATTCCAGAGCACCATCACGCAACCATTCACCATTCACTTCTTCTCCCACCATTCACCTCTTCCACCGCCATTCACCATTCACCTCTTCCACCGCCATTCACCATTCACTTCTTCTCCCAACCATTCACCATTCACCTCTTCCACCACCATTCACCATTCACTTCATCTCCCACCATTCACCTCTTCCACCAACCTCCTCCCTCTTGCCACCCAGTAGGCCACTGTTAGAATCCTCCGCCTTCACGTTCGACGGGGAATTGGACTATACAGCACTTTGGAAAACGCAGATAAAACAGAACCGGATCCCATTGTTGCGGGGGCATTCGCCTGGTTGATACCGGGCGCCGGTCACGCTTATCTCGGGATGGCCAAGCGCGGTGGTTTCTACTTTCTGTGCATGGTTCTCTTGTATGGTTTCGGCGTGGTTCTCGGAGCTTGGGAGCCTGTGCCGGACCGCAGTTGGAAATACGAGGCGCAGGGCGATCCGCCGCCGGTCAGTATTGTTTCGCCCCGCAATCATCCTGTTATTTTCAGTATTCAGGCCCTCGCCGGTCTGCCCACGCTGGGTGTGGCCGCGGTTAACAAGGCCCACAAGGTCGACAGCCCTACCATCGTCTCCGATCTCGGGCAGGTCATCACCATGATTGTCGGGGCTCTGAATTTACTGCTCATCGTTGACGCTTTCTGCCTGGCACATACTCATGGCGAACGAGCGACTGCTTAAATATGTGGTCTTTTTTGTGGTCTGCCTGATTGTTTCGATAGTCTATTCAGCCACGAAACGAAGCAGCACCAAAAGTGTCATGAAGGAATCCGCCATCATGATGTGTTACATCTGCGGCGGCATGGGCGGGATCGGCGTCATCGTGTACATCATCTGCGAGCTCAAATGACGTTCCTCACTCTCATCCTGCCTGCGCTGGCTTTTTGTGGTCAGGATGCCGAAATTGAACCGCAGAAACGCGAGGCGGTCAGAGATGTCTCGGTAATCCTCATTATGCAGGATGGGTTACCCGGATTCGTTTTCGACAGGTTGCTGACCGAGGGACGGCTGCCAAACATCAAACAGAATCTCGTGGAGCGTGGCTGCAAAACGCGGCGGGCCTTCTCGCCTTTTCCGACGGTCACGTTTCCGGCACATCTGAGCTCTGTGACAGGGCTGTTCCCCGGGCATTCGTCCGTTCCCGGGCTGAAGTGGTTCAATCGAGAACGGCAGACTGCCCGGCATTACCTCAGCTTTGACTTCTGGCGTTTCGAGGACGACCTGGCGCTTTACTCGCCCAAGATGGCCGCCATTCCGCGGATGATGGAGAAGCCGGAGTCTCCCTTTACCCGGCTCCAAGATCTGCCTACCGCCTCAGTCCAACAGGTACTCGTACGGAATGCGGGAAGCGCAAAGTTCTTTCCCCTGGAGCTGGCGCTCTCGAAGGTGATGGCGCAGTTGCCGCACAAGACCGATGAAGGTGTCGCCGCACATTTGAAGAAGCTCTATTTGTCGGATGCACCGCCTCGATTCTCGTTCGTGAATTTTCCCGACTACGATTCCATCGCGCATTTGAAAGGCATTGAATCACAAGATGCTTTGCAGACGGTGGTAGATCTGGATCGAATGCTCGGCGAGATCATCGAAGTCTTGAAGTCCCGCGGAAGTTTTGAAAAGACGTATATCATCTTTGCTTCTGATCACGGCAATACTTCACTGCGAAATGGCAACCTGACGAACTACAAACACGTCCTCTCCCGCGTCGGGTTAAAGCCGCAGATGCGTCATGAGCCTGAGTTCGATGCCTACGTCGCTGCCAACTCCCTCAACTCGGTGGCCATATACATCAAAGACCCGAAACGCGGCTGGAGCGAACGACCGCGCCATCAAGTCCTGCGCAACTACCCCGCCGGCATCGGTCGTAACGTCGACCTTCTCAAACATGTCGCGGAGCAGGATGGGACAGATTTCCTCATCGTCGGCGATGGGCCCGGTCAGGTGCGAGTGCTGAATGAGGATTCGGAGATGCTCGTTACCCGGCGACTCTTTCTCGGCAAAGAGTTTTACAGGGCAAGGCTGTTGAAGGGTGTTGTCGATCCTTTCAGATATCTCGACCACGATGCGTTAGCGGGAATGATGGAATCGGGCGCGTTTCATCCTGCAGAGAAGTGGCTCGAGCACAGCCTGCAGACCCGCTATCCAGATGCGCTGGTACAGGCGGTTCAGATCTTTGACAGCTTTCGATGCGGTGACATTTTTCTGTGCATGCGTGAAGGATGGAAATGCAAACCGTCGCGCTACGTCGCGACCCACGGCTCGATGATGGATTCCGATACGGGAGTGCCCCTGGTCATTTCGGGGCCGGACATCCGCCATAGCAGCATCCCCGTCGCGCGGCTGGTCGATGTGTATCCAACCATACTCAGGCTGTTCGGTTTGCAGATTCCATTCGGTGTACTCGATGGCCGTCCCCTGGATGAGATTCTGCCTTCCGGGCTCTGCCGGCAGACCGATCCCTTCGCTAACGAACGACAGGATCATTTGCCAGCGATGCTCGCGCTCTGGCAGGTAGAGGCCGCGTATGCTGAGAGCCCGGTCCTGCCCCACCAGTTCACGGACATGCTGGATAAGATGCCCAAAGGCAAGCGACGAAAGCTGGCTCGTCTGCTCAAGAGAAGGCGGAGACGTCTGACAGAGCTTCTCGCTCAATCCAGCGACGCGGTTTTTTCTTCCGGGGATGGCATCACCCAAGAGCTTCTCCGCGCAAGAGAACAGGAAACCGAGCGCCAGCTCGAGCTCCTGGAGGAGTAAGAGCATTGAGCTCCCGCCCCAATCTGATTTTCGTCTTCGCCGACCAGCTCCGATACCAGTCACTCGGTTACGCAGGCGATGACAAGGCGATCACTCCCAACTTCGACGCGTTTGCAGAGCAGGGAATGAACTTCTGCAACACCGTCGCATCGGCCCCGGTCTGCACGGCCTATCGCGCCGCGCTGATGACCGGCAAGTACACCACGAGTAACGGAATGGTAATCAACGAGCTCCGAATCAATCCCAACCAGAGATGCTTCGGACACGTTCTGACCGACGGCGGCTATGACATCGCGTACATCGGCAAGTGGCATCTCTACGCTAATCAGCTCGGACACCACTATGAGCCGAGGAACTCACACATCCCGCCGGGCCCTCATCGGCTCGGTTTCGATGGCCTGTGGGCTGCCTTTAATTTTCATCACGAGAGCTACGGGGTGTACTACCACACCGATTCGGAGGAGAAGATCCCATACGGCGAGGACGTTTATGAGCCGGACGCGCAGACGGACATGGCTATCGATTTCATCCGCGGTCGTGACGGAGAGAATCCCTTTGCGCTCTTCCTCTCATGGGGGCCGCCGCACGATCCGTGGAATGAAGAGAATGTACCGGAGCGCTTCTGGGAGATGTTCGAGGATGTGCCATTTCCGCATCCGCAGAACTACAGAGCCGAAAACGATCCATATGGTGACGGATGGAGCTACCTCAACTCGGAACAGCGCGACGAACTCGAAGGCTGGCGCCGCACCTATTACGCGCAGACGACCAGCCTGGACTGGAATTTCGGCCGACTCATCGAAGCCATCGAAGAAGGTGGCATCGCTGACGATACGATCCTGGTCTTCACCTCCGATCACGGCGAGATGTTCGGTGCGCAGGGCCGCCGCGCCAAGAACATCTTTTATGAAGAAGCCTGCCGCGTCCCCTTCCTTATCCGGTGGCCGGGCAGGATTAAGGCCGGGGTCAGCGATGCCTGTCTTTCGACACCTGACCTGTTCCCAACCCTCACATCACTCATCAATCTCGAGTATCCCAAAGACGTAGAAGGAATGGACCTCAGCCACCTGATGCTCGGGGAGCGAGGCCCAGAACCGGAAGCCGCGCTCATGCAGATCTGCGGCGCTACAGCATCCTGGGATGACGGCCACGAGTGGCGCGCCTTGCGCGACAAGCGTTACACCTATGCTGTCTACAGGGCCGACGGCCGCGAACTGTTATTTGATGACCAGAACGATCCGCTCCAATTGAATGACCTGGCGGGTCACTCAGACCATAAGGAGACGCTGGTAAGATTTCGGACGATGTTGGGGTCAAGGATGGCCGAGCTCAACGACACCTTCGAATGCTGCACCTGGTATCGCGATCACTGGACAGATGGCGATCGCAGGATTATTCGATCAGCTACCTGTGACTGGAGTTGAGTGTCTGTTGTGCCGCGGCGGGAGTGGCCCGCACCACAAGTTGAATGCTGCCACACGATTTGAAAGAAAAAACTGGTGGGGGGCCCAAACGGGTGCGGGCGCTCCGGTTGAACCGGATTCGTGCGTTAATGCATGACCTGACGCCTCGGATCTGTACACCCTTATCCGATACTTGGTCCCGGGTCTTCCCCCACCAGATTGCAGGAGTTTCGCAAATAATCTCCAAGAATCTGAAGGAGGGTTAGTTCACAACTCGCTGTCGAGCGGAATCCCGATTTGTGCGGCCACCACGTTCTATGGCTGATAGTGATCCACAAATTCCCTCGGAGAGAGGACGGTCATTCCCTGCCTTCTCCGGACAGGGAAGTGTTTCAGGTTGCCAGTCACCAGACACTCTGCAGCAGTCCCACAGGCGACTTCAAGAAAGGGCTCATCATCAGGATCCGGTAAATGCCTTGACAGTGGCGTGGCAGTGACCAGTTCTCCCTCTGATGAAATCTGTTCCAGGAGGTCGTCTACTTTTCCTGAGTCGAATCCGAAGCGTGGCCGAGCCAGGACTTCCCTGTATTCAGCCAGGATTCTTGCGTCATAACAGAGCTTGAGCTTGCCGACTGCCACCAGTCTTACGATTTCAGCCGGAGGGCCGAAGGGACTCAGGAGACCGGACACAAGTACATTCGTATCAAGGACGACTCTCATCGTCGGCGTTTCTTTCTGACCGACGCTATCTCGGAATCGATTTCTGATGGTCTCAATTTGTCTTTGCCCGCTTCAATTGAATCCAACTGGAGGGCCATTACGGCGTTCTCGGCACGGGCTCGGCGGATTGACCGAATCGATTCTTCAACATTTTCATCTGAAACCGGGCTCAGGATCGCAACAGGTTTCCCATTTGAGGTAACGACAAGATCTCCTTCCGACTCCAGCCGTTTCCAGATCTGGGCGGAGCTTCCGCGAAGCTCTCTCACAGTGACGAATTTCATTTTCACGCTCCTGAATCGTGGCACAAATGCGGATCAATCGTAGCACAACGATGATACAGGCGGATATGAAAGTTTCTACGCTTACCACTGATAAATCCACGGATCCAAATTCGATCCACTTGGCCTCTCTTCCGTCGGCAGCCATTTCAGTTTGTCGTACGAGCGGTACTGAACATCGAGCTCCGGCATTTCCACCTTCGATGGCGGATGGGCCCTGGCGTGCATGACCGCATCGAGAATGCATGAAGTGAAGAGGGTCCGCTCGACCGGATACTGCGGCTCACCCGTCAGAAACATCTCTTCTATGTTCAGCGAGAGATAATTGAAGTGCGCATGCGGATACCCTCGCTGGGTGTAGAAATCACATGCCTTGATCTCTCCATCGACCCGGCCGATGAATGCAAAATCTCTGACGAAGGTATTGAGCATGATCACCTGGGCCTTGAAACCATCGCGGTACTCCACATCGATGAAAATCGGTTTTGGACAGTGCTTTTCATTGTCCTCGGGCCGCCCCTCCTGCTTGTCCTCCAGGTGCTCCATGCCGATCTCGAAAAGCTCCCTGCTCCATCGTCCCTCTTTGCCGGCCTCCCAGACACCCGGCCCCTCGATAGCCTCGATCGATTTGACGCCGGCCTCGCCGCCGGCACGGCGTTCCACCATGCACTGCAGAGCCTCGAGGGTGTGGAAACCGTAAATCTCCATGCCGGCCCAGCCTATCAGAACCACCTCCTCCAGATTGCAGTCAAGTGGCAGGTCCAGCCGTGGCTTTCGATGGCTGACAGGAATCGACGAGCCGGCCATGAACGGCACGTTCAGTTCCTTTGCCCGTTCGTACATCCAGACCGAATCGGCCCGGTTGTAGGCCAGGCCCTTGTCGTTGAAGACTGGGACAGAGCGTCCGCACTGACCGAAGACTGCGCATATCTGCTCGAAGAAACATTTCCGCGGATACATCCTCTGCTCGAGCTCATTCTCCGGATAGTCCCCGTGCTCCCCGATGAGCAGAACGCCGTCGACCGCCAGTTCGCTGCCGCCAAGCGTCAACGTTTCACGAATGCTGGAGTAAAGAGGAATGTTGTTGGCATGGCAGACGGATACTCCAACATCACGTGAATGGACGCCCCGGCCGTGCACTTGGTCCAGGTACATGGAAACGATTTCAACACGCGGTTCCTGGAGGCCTCCGTCCGTCGGAAATCCCTTCAGGAATTTCATCAGCATCACGTCCGCGTGCGAGCCGGGAAAGAACACGGTGACGATGGCGGCGATCTTCTTTTTTTCTTCAGACATGAGATACGGGAGGCGTGGGGTTATTTATCCAGAAACAGAATTCCGATGTACACCGCGTAACCGAAGAGAAGAATTCCACCTTCAATTCGATTGAGCACAAAGCCGCTCCACATGAGAGGCATGGCGACGATGGCGGTGATCAGCATGACCGTCAGATCAAACGTGCGAATGTCCGGAGCTTCAAACGGCATGACCAGCGCCGTGACACCCAGGATTCCGAGCAGGTTGAATATGTTTGAGCCGATCGCGTTGCCGACTGCAATATCGCCTTCTCCCTTGAGCGAGGCTACCAGGGTGGTCGCGAGCTCAGGAACGCTCGTTCCGAACGCGACCATGGACAGGGCGATGACCTCTTCAGAAACACCCCACGATATCGCCAGCATGGTGGCCGCCTTGATGAGGATGTGTCCACCGAATACCAGGAGCGCCAGCCCGGCAAGAATCAGCACCAGGTTCACCCAGACTGGCTTGGGCCCCGCAGGAACGGCCGCGCCAAACTCGGTCTGGAAATTGTCATCTTTTTCTTGTTTTGCCTGCCTGATTTGCAGAATGTTGTAGGCCACAATGCCAGCGGCAAGGATGGCCCCTTCGAGGCGTCCCAGCCTGCCATCAAGTATGAGCAGCATGGTAAAGAAGCTCACTCCAATCATGATTGGCACATCCCAGCGAATCAGCTTCGCATCCACCTTTAATGGCCGAACCAGCGCGCCGACGCCGAGGATGAGGGCGATGTTGCAGATGTTCGATCCGATGACATTCCCCATGGCTATCCCGCCGTGGCCGGTGAGCGCTGCATCCAGGCCGATAACCAATTCCGGGCTGCTCGTCCCAAAGGAAACAACCGTCAGCCCGACGATCACCGGCGCAATGCCCAGCCGGAGCGCCAACGCGCTGCTGCCGCGCACCATGGCTTCGGCACCGGCAAGCAGGATAGCCAGGCCAAGTGCGACCAGAAAAGTGAGAACAAGCATCGAGTGAGATTCGTCCGGGGATCGGGTGCGGCACGCGTGCGTTGCCTTCACGGTAGCGTGAAGGGCTCTTCACTCAACCGGTCTCTTCTGCAACGCAGTGGCGGCAAAGTGGCTTTGCCTCTGGAAAGCGACGGCAAGTCGCCGCACCCCAAAGTTCAAGCTCGAGTGCAATGCACGGAGCCAAGATTGAATGCCCAGGTAAATCCTGAATCCTGAATCTGAATCCTGAATCTGAATTCTGAATCTTGTATCTTGAATCCCCTGAATCTTGAATCCTGAATCCTGAGTCAAGTTCACAGGCCCAGAACCCTCTTGATGAATCCAGCCAGCCATTCGGCATCCGAACGGCCTTCAATCCACGTGAGCAGCGTGTTCTTCGATGTATCCAGGTTCATGTCGATGTTGAAGTATTCCGTCTCTCCGGCGCTCCCGCTCTTATCCACGTCGATGCTCTTGATTTCTCCCGCCGACGTTGCTCTGGACCATTTGATCAGATGGAGGATGGAGGTCTCTACCACGACCGAATGGCTGTCAACGGTGATCCTTTTCGCGCCGACCATTTTCCAGAGGACGGCCAGATTCAGAATGACAGCGAAGAATCCGAAGACAGCGACGAAGAGGTAGAGCATGGTTTCGCCCTTCTGAGCCTGCTGAAACATGTAAACAGTGATCGATGAAAAGATCAGTGCAAAGAGCGCCCATCCCACGATTGCCTTTACTGAACGAAAAGGAGGCAGCCCCATTACGACAGCATCCCCGTGAATGCTGAGCTGCATTCGCTGGTTCTTCATGACGCGCCGTGCGATTTCTTCATCCCGTTTTGCCTGTCCCTCTGCGGTGTGCTCTTCGTGAATCTGCCGGGCCGCCAGATTCTGCAGGGCCGGGCTCTCCTGCATGGCCCGCCCTGCAGCTTCGTTGATGGCCTCCGCCTCCTCTTCGCTCACTGCGAAAATGGGAACCCGGAACTCGGCATCGAAATCAATTCCCGTGACGGCTGCCTGTATACTGACCAGCCACTGAATGCCTTCGAAATCCGTGTTCTGTGTTTCGCTGCTGTCGGCCGGCAATGCGAACGCGACCGGTATCACCCACCCTTGGCCGGAGGGCTCAGCCTCCGCGCCATCGAGGGCATACTCTTCTTCCCAGATGGAATCCGTGTGCTGTTCAGTCTGGGTATTTGCGCCTCGATGGCGCCGTCGTGTCGTGCTGTAGCGGTTGACGCACGCGAGCTTCACTCTGATTCGCGCGTGCCCCAGATTGATGGGTGAGAAGACCTCCGCCACGAAACGGCCGCCCGGTATGCCGGGCAGCGTGTAAAGGTGCAGGTCCGTGCCTCGATACTTTGCCGCCTGAAGAGTCTTGTGAATCACACTCACCAGGAGGAACGCACCAATGAGCGGGAAGAACCAGACCATGAGCACGAGAAGGTCGCCCTGCTTTATTTTGTCAAAAGTGGCTAACGCCGCGGGAATGGAAATCCCGTTCCAGACCAGTGTGGCAAACCAGAGGGCATTCAGCTTCGCCGCATGTTCCGGAACGCCTTTGCCCGCCGACCATTCTGGTGTCTGCAGCCATTTCTCATCGGATTCCGGCGGCTTTTCCCGATACGCGCTGATGGTCGCCCGGCCCAGAAAGATGCCGACCACCACAAAGGGAATGCCGCACAGAGTGAGATAGAGTGGCTCACCTCTGAATCCGAACTTCATGCACCTCTGAATGCCAAAAACCAGCATCAGAATCCCGCCGCCCAGAAAGGGCAGAGCCAGGACCAGCAATACAACTACTGTTTCTTTCAGAGTCTGCTTCTGTTTCTTCCTGGCCATCTGAATCTCTCCCCAAGGTTACTGATGAGATGATTAACGCCTCGCTCGCGTCCGGCTGCAATTCTGTGGCTATAATGAGCGACAGGCTCTGTAAGCGCACTTTTCAGAGCTCCGCATGGGCTCTACAATGTCTCTCGTGCATTCCTGACTTCGACGCACTGAGACCAGATGAATGAAGAACAACGATCACCAGAGGCTCGGCTACTGTCACAACGGCCTCGAACGCCGTCTGACCGATGTGCACGGCCACGTCATTCAGGATCTTCTGGCCTGATGAAACACATCACCCCAAACCTTCATCTGATCGAAGACACCTGCAACGTTTACGCAGTCGCTGCAGGCGATGAGACTCTCCTGATCGATTGCGGCACAGATCTGCGCCCCGGTGCAGCCGATTTATCGGATCGCAAAGTCAGCAAGATCCTCCTCACGCACTTCCATCGGGACCAATGTTCCAGCGCGAACGTTTGGCAGGAGGCAGGCACTCCAATCTGCCTACCTTTTGTCGAGCGGCTTTTTCTTGAGGAATCAGATCTCCGTCGGGCCGGTTATGACATCTACAACAACTATGAATCTTTTTATGATTGCTTCGGCCCACTGGAGGACATTCATGCGGACGAGTATGCCTTTGATCACTCGAGGATCGCCTGGCAGCACATGACGTTCGAAGTCGTGCCGCTGCCCGGGCACACTTTCGGGTCAATTGGCTATCTGCTCGAAGTGGACGGCAAGCGAGTGCTGGCCTGCGGTGACTTGTTGAGCGGCCCGGAAAAGCTCCACAGCTACTTCTCGAATCAGTGGTCATACATGGGGTTCACCGGCCACTCCCACCTGATCGACAGCATCAGGAAAATCGAAGGGATGGATCTCGATCTCATCCTGCCCGGGCACGGCCAGCCGTTCGAGGCCGACGCAAAAGCTCTGGCGCGAATGCGAGGTCGGCTCGAACGCACCTACGAGATGTTTTTCGGTCGAGCTTATGAAGAATTCCGTCCTGAGTTCAGGCAGATCACTGAGCATGTTTCCGAGATTACGAATGCCATGGCACGTACTTACATCATCCGGGACGATGATGGCCGCGCGGTGATGATCGACTGCGGATACGTTTCCAACATGCCCATCCAGGCCAATCCGCATCGGTACATCGATAACCTGACCCGGTTCCTCGAACCGGAGCTCGGAATACGTGAGGTTGAGTGGTTTATACCGACCCATTATCACGACGACCATCTCGCGGGTTATCCGGCGCTGAAGAATCGATATGGCACAAAGGTCGTTTCCGCGCCCGAAATCAAGGATATCCTCGAGCATCCGGAACGATACGACATGCCTTGCGCCGTGCCGGAAGGCATGCAGGTGCATCACGTGGTCGAGCGCGGTGAGGCATTCGATTGGCGGGGCATCAAGTTCTTCGTCGAGCAGCATCCCGGTCAGACCCTTTACCATCACATCATCTTTTTTGAGTGTGATGGACAGAAGTTTCTGGCCATCGGCGACAACATCTCCGGCATCAGTCTGAAGGAGCGGCGGGAACTGGTTCATTCGTTCATTCCTAAGAACCGAACCCCGGTGTCAAGCTACCTCGATATGCCACAACGGATTCTGGAACGCTCGCCCGACTATCTGCTCACCGGCCATAGCGGAGCGCTTTCATATGACGAACTGCAGATGCAGCGCTGGCGCGAGTGGATGGAGGAATGGCACGAACACTTCACGTCGCTGATCGATCAACCGCATGCCAGCATGGGAATGGACCCGCACTGGGTCGAGTTCTACCCATACAAGGTACGCATCCAGCCCGGCGAAGCTGTCAGATTCGCCGTGAACATCACGAACTATGAGCCAACAACCTGTCGGTGCGCGATGCGGTTTCGCAGCGTGGAAGGGGTGCAGATTGAACCCGGCTCTGCTGAGGTGGATGTGGAATCAGGCACAACAAAAGTCTGCGAATTGAACGTGAGCTTTCCCAAAAGTTTCAAAACCCATTCACTGACCATCCTCGCAGACGTCACCTGGAATGGACGCCGCCTGGGGGAGATTGCTGAAGCCGTTGCTTACTGGTAACCGAGAACAAACATGCCTTTCACCGCACGACAGATTGCTGACGCCTTTGAAAAGATTGCACCGATCGAGAGTGGACTGCCCGGTGACGAACTCGGCTTCATTTACGGTGAGCCGAACACGGAAATCAGCGGCATTGCCTGTATGTGGAATGCGCATGCAAAGAGCATCCAGCGCGCCATCGACAATGGGCACAACATGCTCATCGTTCACGAGACCCTGTTCTATCACCCTCAAGAGAGCGGCTGGTATGACGGCCCTGAAAACTCAGAGGACATCGTCGCCAACCAGAAGCGTAAAGCCCTGCTCGATGAACATGGGATCGTCGTCTACCGCAGTCATTCCAATTGGGACGCCCTCGCCATTGATGGAGTGCCGGATCAGGCGGTAAAGGCTCTGGGGATCGGAGAACTGGAGATCGTGGACAGCCAGAAGTTTTTTCGAGTGCACCGTCTGCCGCGCGACTTCACCGTTGCTGACCTGGCGACCCTGGCAGGCAGAGGGCTGGATGTCGAAGATGTGAGAATCTATGGCGACGGGAACCGCAGCATCCGTAACTTCGCGTTTCTAATCGGCGGTTTCGGTGGCAACCAGGTGCACATGCCTCAGGCCGCGTCAGAGATGGGCGCCGAAGCCATCATCATCGGTGAAATCCTGGAGTGGGTCGTCATCGCCGCCCTCGAATGCGGTCTGGAGGTGATCGCAACGGTCCACAGCAGCAGCGAGATTCCAGCCATCCGGAGGCAGGCCGAGATGCTGGCCGATGAGTTTCCAGATCTGCCGGTGGAATACATTCACAGTGGCATGCTTGGCTTTTGAGGCGCGATGACAGGTTGGCAGATTTTACAGCGTGTGATCGAAACATATAAATTTATAAGATCGACTAAATTTATATGGCAGGCTTGCAAAATATATAAACAGGGCTCACCTTATCTTTGGTGTTAACAACTTGAAATGTGATGGCATAAATTTATACTATTGACTAAATTTATAGATATTCATAACAAGATGTAAAAACAATGTCGCCAAACCCATTCCGTCCTGGAGCGGGGCATTCCCCTCCCTATCTATCCGGGCGCTCCGATGAAGCGCAGCATTTCCGCCTTCTTCTTGGCCAGGCGCCCGTGATGACAAATCTGGTGCTGACCGGGCTGCGCGGGGTGGGGAAGACCGTTCTTCTCGAGGCCCTGAAGCCGCTTGCCAATGAGGAGCGTTGGCTGTGGGCTGGAACAGACATGTCTGAATCTTCCACCGTCAGCGAAGAACATATCGCTATCCGCATCATGGCTGATCTGGCCCCGTTGGTGAGCAACATAGTGGTGGCTAAGAACGAGGTAAAGAAGATCGGGTTTGCCAGGCCCGTGGAACAAACACCGGTGCATCTGGACTATACTTTCCTCAACAGGGTGTACGCCCATACCCCTGGCCTCGCAGCAGACAAACTTAAAGCCGTGCTTGAGTTGGTATGGTCTTGCCTGAAAAACCGAGATTGCCGGGGTATCGTGCTGGCTTACGATGAGGCTCAGAACCTGAACGACCAGGCGGAGGCAGACCAATATCCGCTCTCACTTCTTCTCGATGTTTTTCAATCCATTCAAAAGAAGGAGAATCCTATCCTTCTTGTGTTGTCTGGATTACCAACTCTCTTTCCCAAATTGGTTGAAGCCCGCACTTTTGCCGAGCGCATGTTTGAGATGATGACGCTGGAGAGACTTGGTAAACAGGAATCGGAGGATGCGATCCTCAAGGCAATCAAAAAGAGCAGTCCTGTCCGCTTCAGCAAGAGGGCAGTATCAGCCATCATCCGAAATTCCGGCGGCTACCCGTACTTCATTCAATATCTGTCACGTGCCATGTATGACAGTTACTTTGCCTCTGGGGGCCGACTGAACCCTGACATCACCGTGGAGCAGGCCATCCATCAACTGGATACGGATTTCTTCTGGGGCCGGTGGAACAGAGCGACCGACCGGCAGCGAGACCTGCTGGAAGTCATCGCCGAACTGCCGAATTGCGACGAGGAGTTCGCACTTAAGGACATCGTTGATAGATCGAAGGAACTCCTGGAAAAGCCCTTCAGCGCGAGCCAGATTAATCAGATGCTGGTCAAACTCGCGGACAGCGGCCTCGTCTACAAGAACCGTCGAGCTCGATATTCGTTTGCGCTTCCGTTGCTTGGCGGTTTTATCAAGCGGCAAAAGGAACAGGGAACTGTCTGATGGATTTACGAATTCAGCGCGTCAAACGCTTCCTTTGCACCTGAGATGGCGGCCAGGGTGGCACCACCGTGCGGGCAGAAACCGGGGATGGCTGCGCCGGCGACTCCTCCGACCACTCCGCCAGTAGCTGCGCCGGCGACTGTGCCGACGGCCTGGCCGAGCTCTCTGCTGCCCGTCACGTCGCTGACGAGATCACCGACGGCTTTGCCTACCACCCCGCCGATTTTTCCGCCAAGGACGGCGCCTGCGGTCCCGATCGGCTTGAGGACCTTCGCCATGGCGCTCGCCTTGGGGGCAGCGGCCGGTTGCGCGGCCTGCTGCTGCGGCTTCACGGAACTGATCTCAACCTTGTCCACCGGGCCTGCCGGTGCAGAGCTCTGTGCGGCGGCCGCGGGTGGTGCGGCCTGAGGAGAGCGTACGATCTGGGGCTGAGCAGTATGCGTAGGGGAGATCTGCATCACGTAATCCTCTTTCGTTTCTGGGACAGTTCTCAGATTCTCGGTGTGGAATCAGAAAGTTAAGGATTTTCTCCCACATGCCCCCCATTTCTAAGGACTTCCCTGAGGTAGCTGACAAAGCCCTTTAGGTTCTGCTTAAACTTCGAAAATGCCTTCGTCCAACTATCACCAACACCGATTTCTCTCGATACCAGTGAGTATTCATCATGTCCGGCAGTGCCATCAGCTCGTTTAGCGTCTTCGCTACAGACAACCAGATGGTGTCACCAAAACACCACAAGAACCCGCACTCCCTCAGGCTGAAGAGCGCGGTTTTCAGTGATGTGCTGAACCCTTCGGATCTTCGTCAGAGGTTCAAGCTCTACTCACTGGGCACGGATTCCATTACGCTCAGCGAAGAGGCAAAGATGGCTTTCAAAGCCCAGAACGCCGATGGCTCTGAGAATAATGAAGCGCACCCGATGATGAACCAGGCTCACACGAACCTCGGCCGCCTGGCTCCGGCTCAATACAGCGACAGCATTTCCTCGCTTGCGGGCGCGGACCGTGCCAATCCAAGATTCATCAGCAACATCGTTTTTGATCAGCCGGATTCCGTCGCCGATGAGCGTGGCCTCTCCGGCATGACCTGGCTGTGGGGTCAGTTCGTTGCGCACGATACAGACCTCACGCCCGACAGCAGTGGCGAGCCAGCCCATATAGAGGTGCCCATCGGTGATGAGCATTTTGATCCAAGGGGCAAGGGCGGCCAGAGCATCTCCCTCAAACGCAGCATGTTCGATGAGATGTCGGGGACCGACGAGAGCAACCCCCGTGAACAGGTAAACGTCATCACCGGCTGGGTCGACGGCGGCCTGGTCTATGGCTCAGACGATGAGCGGGCCCAGTGGCTGCGCGCCGGCGAAGACGGAAAGCTGAAGGTCAGTAAAGGAAACTTCATGCCATACAACGATGGCACGCAGGACAACGCCCGCGTTGGTATGAAGGAAGGTTTCTTTGTCGCCGGCGACGTCCGCGTCAATGAACATTCTGCTCTCATCTCGCTGCACACGCTGCTCGTCCGGGAGCACAACCGCCTGGCGGATGAAATCAAAGCCGCAAACCCAGACCTTACTGACGATGAAATCTATGACCGTGCGCGCAAGATAAACGCCGCTCAGATTCAGAACATCACTTTTAATGAATACATGCCGGCCCTGCTCGGTGACGGTGCGCTCGATGAGTACGAAGGCTACGACTCCAGCGTCGATGCCACGGTATCCAATGAGTTTTCCACAGCTCTCTTCCGATATGGGCACAGCACCATCGAAGAGGTGATGCTCCGCCTTGATGAAGAAGGCAATGAAATCCCGGAAGGACATCTCACCCTCCGCGACGCTTTCTGGAATCCGGCAAAGGTCACTGAAGAAGGCGGCATTGACCCTGTCCTTCGGGGTATCGTCACCCTGATAATGGAGAAGGTGGATACGAAATTCGTGGACAGCCTGCGCAACTTCCTGTTCGGCCGGCCCGGCCAGGGCGGTATGGATCTGGCCTCTCTCAACATCCAGCGCGGCCGCGACCACGGCCTCGCCGATTACAACTCGGTCCGCGAAGCGCTCGGCCTCGAGCGGCAGGAGAGCTTCAGCGATATCACCTCCGATCCGATGCTCGCCGAGAAGCTGGAACTTGCCTACGAAAGCGTCGACAACATCGACCTCTGGGTCGGCGCGCTCGCCGAAGACCACGTCGAAGGCGCAAGCGTCGGCGAGACTCTCCTGGCCGGCATGAAGGATCAGTTCGAACGCCTCCGCGACGGCGACCGTTTCTACTTCGAAGGGGATCCGTCTCTCACCGAAGAACAGAAGGAAATGATCCGCAACACTACCCTTTCCGATATCATCAAACGCAACACGGATATCGTGAACATCCCGGACAATTCATTCTTCTCGCCGGCTCATCAACCGGCTGAGGAATGATGGAGTTTTGGAATGGTGGAATGATGTCTCTCGCCGCGGTTTCAGTTAGTTAGAGATCTTCTCACAACTCTGGGGAGTTGTGCTACGACTCTTTAGAGTTGTGCTACGACCTGTTCCAGAGATCCAAACCCCGCTGGATAAAGCCGGTCACCACAAACAAGCGCCTCCCTATTCCAACTGGCTCTTTGCCTTGTCGTTTTCCTGGATCGCCTTGACAGTGAATTCGTCCAGGATTCTGCAGATGGACATTTCATTATCGATGACCTTGGTAATCTTTACTGCGCCGATGAATTCGCCCTCTCTGAAGATGAAGAATTGCATGCCGAGCTTGGCGTGGTTTCCATGGCCGCGGTCAAGCATCACCATCTTTGCTCCGGTATTGACTGCCAGGATCTTGCCGACGATGGGTTCGGGGCTGGTTTCCTCGTTTCCGGTGGCCTTGGTTTCGTCCGCGTGTTTCTGCCACCAGTCCTGATATTTGCGGCCAATCTGGAGCTTTTCGGCTGTGGTGAGCGAATGCTTGAAAGAAAATTCCTGGCCGGTGAGTTTGATGAGGAGAGTGGCCGCGCGCTCGGCGACGAATTCCTGTTTATCAAGGAGGGCCCTGGTGAGAGAGGGGACGATGATAGGGTCATTGATCTTGGCGATGAGGTTGATGGATTTCGAGCGGATGAAGCCATTGCTGTGATTGAGAAGCTCGGTGAGCGCAGGCAAGCCTGAGTGGTCGCCGGTGCTCAGCAGTTCTTCAGCCGCGTAAAGGCGGATATGTTCGTCCACATCATCCAGTGCAGTGCGGAGGACACCGGAACGCATGTCACTGCCCTGTTGAGCCATGATTTTGAGTGATTGCAGGCGCTGGCGCTGACTGCCGTTGTGGAAGGCGAGTGCCAGGATTTCGTCCGAATGGAAGCCGCCTCCTTTCTCATAGATCGGCAGGTAGCGGTAGTAGACCTCGAGGGTGAGGATGGCCATAGTGGTCGCATAGATTCGGCCGCCGACTTTTCCAAACCATCTTCCGTCCGCATTCCAGCTCCCGTTGGCGTGACCGTCCTGCCGTTGGTTCCTGCAGAGCATGTCGCGAAGAAGGCTGTTCCAGGTGACCCAGGATTCGCCGCCGTGCTGGAACAGGGCGAGCGTGGCGTAATACCAGTAATACATGGTGTTAAATGCCTTCCCTTTCTGCTTGGCGATTTCCTTCATGCTTACGGACAACACCTTCCAGCTCGGCGGCTGTTTGAGCATGTGTGCGGCCATTTTCTTGAAGACCGGATCGGTGTGGGGCCACCCAAGGAACTGCCGGCTCAGCATGCCCACGGCGACCATGCCGACCCCCTTTCTGCCGCGGCCGGTGCCGCGGTTTGCGTAAACGACTTCGCCCGAGCTCTTGGTCATGCTGTCGAAATGCTGCATGGCGCCGAAGGTGGTCTGCCACGGGATGGCGATGTTGCCGGAGGCAGCGGATTTCAGGGCCATGACCACCCACCCGGTGATGGAGGTATCGATGCGGCCCGTTTTGGCGTCCGTGTAATCCCACCCGCCGCCGAGCTGTTGTCCAAGGGCGATGAATCCAATCGCGTTGCGCAGGGACTCTTTCAGCTCTTCGTCTCTGGTCATGGAGTAGGCTTCGGCAAGGGCCAGCGCGGCGATGCTGTGGTTATACATGAGGTACTGGTGACGCTGGCCGAAGTAGCCTTCTTCCTTTTGAACGGCTCTGAGGAATTTCAAACCGCGGTAGACCGTGTTGCGGTATTCCCCTCGCTTGTGGGTATGGCCGGCGCCAAGGTAACAGAGCAAGGCCAGCCCTGTCATGGCTGGATCGAAATTGGCGACATCTGTACCCCTCTGACCGCATTTATCCCTGCCGGGGCAATGCTCCTCGAATTTCCACGTGCTCCAGCATCCGGATTGATTCTGATGTTTTGCGAGCCACTGAAGCCCGAGCTTGACTGCGTTCTCGGATGCGTCGGTACCGCCGCCCCGCTTGAGAGCTATGCGTTTTCCTTCACCGGAGCGGCCCTGGAAAATATTGACCCGTGCCTTCTCGGGCGTGCCCACTTTGACCTTGGCCACGGGGGTGGGGGCGATGACGCTCTCCTGCGTGGTCTCGCCGAGCCTCTCGAGCTTAGCAAGGAGCAGCGGGTCCTCCTTCTGAAACTTGACGGAATCTTCCGGCTTTGGCTCGGGCTCGGGCGTTTCGACCGGCTTGGGCACCGGCGGAGTATCATCTTTGGGTTTGACCTTCTTTTCGGGCTTGTGGATATCCCGCTTTTTTTTCTCTTTTGGTTTGGGCTTGGGTTTCTCCTTTTTGAATGAAAGCTCGATGATCAGGTCTTCGATCTCCGGCAGGTCCCGGAGCAGAACCACATCCATCAGGATGAGCGCGAAGATGGAGTGGAAGACCATGGAGACCATGAAGGCCGCGCTCGGGCCTCGTTTCTTCATCGCCTTCCAGAACGTTCTGAGCCCGCCCGGGCGTTCGCCCCTGTTGCGCTCCCACTCATCGACGAAGGCCGGGATCTCCCCGCTCTCCCCGGGCTGCGAAGTTTGGTTCGGCTTTGCCACGATCTAGAGCTCCATAAATTTCCGCCACTGTAGCTCGAAACCCGACAGGGCCTTGAGGCCATAGACCTGCCTGAGGGCGGCTTCGACGTTTTTCGTCCGGGAAATGGCGCTGAGGAATTCCAGCATCTGTTTTCGGCCGCCGTGCTCGAGGTACAGGAAATCGACCAGGGTGTATGCCTGCCCATAGAATACGCGACGACTGTCATCAGAGAGGCGAAGCGCGCTTTTCTTCATGAATTCCTTAAACGGATAGGTGGTGTTGTCCTTCATCCATTGCTTCACCCGGTCATAGTAAATGCCGGGGCCCTGTTCGTATCGAACGGCCAGCCCCTCATCGAGCCACGAGGGAAGGGAACGGTATTGCCGGTAAAGCGTGGCGTGGACCAGCTCGTGAGGCAGCACGGAATTCAGCATCCTGGGCGCGGTCTGATAGAGATGAATCTTGCGGGGGCCGGCGGCATAACCTGCAGAGCCAGGCAGGCTGGTGGCTTCGGCATATTCCTTTTCATCTTTGTAAACAAAAATGGTGTACGGCAGGCGGTCGGTTGGAACATTGAATTCCTTTTCGATTCGCGGCAAGACCTTGTCGACCACTTTGACGACATCGAGAGCCAGCCGGCGGTTGTAGTGGTAGATGATTGCCCTCGGTGATTTGAGTCCCTCCATCTGCCGTAGGTTCTTGCTGTATTTCTTCTCGTTTGCGCCGGCATTGACCTCCTCCTCTGAAACGACCATGTGCCGTTTGATGAAACCGCGCATGTGGACCAGGCCGGTGAATTTTGCGATATCGACCTTGGAACGTTTGAGGACCGTCTCGTATTCCTCCTGCGCTTTTTCGTTCTCGCCGAGGCTTTCGTAGCGGAGTCCCAGATGGTAGCGGGCAAAATCGTTATCCGGTTTTTCGTGGAGGGCCTGGACAAAACCTTCGATCTCCTTCCGGATCTTGCGGCACATGCGGCCTGCCTCACCCAACAGCTTTTTCGCCTCAGTGTTATCGGGGTCTTCCACCAGTACCTTTTCAAGGCAGCGGCTGCTGTCCACAAAGAGCCGGTGACCGAGGAAGCCTCGGCTGGCCTCCAAAAGACCGGCAATCATGAGGTTCCGCTGGGCCTCAACGCCTTTGAAATTCCGGGCGCCCTCGAGATAAAGTTCCTCGGCCTGTGCAAAATCCTTTTTCTGGAGCAGTGCCCAGCCGTACGTGATGTAGCGTTCGAAGGGGCGCGAGCGATCGAGTCTTTTGATTTGAGACCGTCTCAGACTGATACGGCTCGACGGCATTCGCAGCTCGACGCTCTCGGCTGTGCTGGCGGTGATGCGACCGGCCATTTCTGTTCCGTTGCGCAGGATTAACAGATCTTGCGCGGGACAGGTGGTGGTAGAATCCACCAGGATTACAGAGATGAAGAAAGTCAGAGAGTGGAGCATCCGTATCGCCAAGGGAGTTTCAGAGAATGTCCTTCTTATGTTGGTGGGCATGTCGTGAATTCACTCCCTTCATCTGCCTCTCCTCATACGAAAAGAAGCCCTTTCGGGCCTCTTTTCGAAACGCTCACGCATTTCTCTACACTAGATGAGCGAAGCCCTTAAAAGTCATCTTCACCATCTCCCCACGATTCGGGAGCGATGGTCTGCTGGATAAACTCGACAAGATCTTCTCCGGTGAATCTTTCACCACCGCCTTCTCCATCTGCGAAAAGGTCGCCCCCTCCTCCGCCTCCGCCTCCTCCGCCTTCACCGATGGAAGGCAGGCCGGTACCGCTGTAATCCGGGATGATGGCCAGCAGGTCGCGCACGTCATAGATACGCAGGGTCTCCGGCTTCTTGATGCGCTCTTTGGTGGATATGAAAATGGCCTCGTCCTGGAATGCGTATTGAAGGTTGACCAGACGTAGAATCCAGTCCAACGCTGCGCCGAGTTTCATATCGCCGACTTTGAGGGTGACCGGGATGTCGTCGCCTTCCACTGCGCCTGGGTCGACGACCATGTTTACGCCGGTGAGGTTCTGAAGAAAAGCGACCACATCTGCGAGAGGTGTATCGAGGAAATCGAAGGAGACTCTTTTGTCCAACTGCACGAGGATGTCCAGTTTCCATTGCGGCAAGTCTTCCTCTTCGGACCGAGATTTTGGCCTTTTATTCTTTATCTCTTCCCAGTTGGCCGGGAATTCGTATTTGGTGGTGATGGGCGTAGACTCTTCATCCGTCTGGATAAGCAACTCGTCGACATTAACTGCGGTCTTCACTCTTGCGTTCTGCCCGCGATCAGAACGATGTGCGCGGGCAAGCTGGCTCTTCAGGCTGCGAGCGGTGGCGTTAAGAGGGTCAACCGCGAGAAGCTCGTCCACCATGTTGTTTGCAATGTCATAATTTTCGCTCTCCATCGCGGCCCGGACGCGATGGACGAGCATATTCTTTCGTCCTTCGACGATGCGGCGCTGGCGCTGGCGCTCGGCCTGCAGAATCGTTGCTGCCTGCTCTTGTGATTTATGGCGGCGAAGGATCTCATTGCGGCGAAGCGCTTCGCGGGAAAAGTCGATCATGCTCTTGGCTTCTCTAACTCTCGGGGCCACGCCCTCGAGAGCCTGAATGGAACGGGCCAGGACGAGCGAATTTTCGAGAACGCTGATCGCTTCCTGATAGTCACTGGTTTCAAAATACTTCTTGCCGATGCTCATCATCCGTTCCATTTCGTGAAGGGTAACCTGCTGGGCGACCTTTCTTTCGGCTTCGATTTTTCTCAGCAGCACCGACGGATTCTTGCCGGATTCCAATCCTGCTTCGTGCCGTGCCTGGGCCAGCAAGTTCTTTGCATCCTCGTAATCATCGCTCAGCGCGATGGATTTCTTGAGGGCGACGATGGCTTCCTGCCAACGCTCTTGCTTCATGTAATTCTTGCCGGCCTGCATGAGCCGCTGAGACATGTATTCACGCTCTTTGACACGAATCACCTCCTGCCGTGCGAGCTCATCGAGCAGGCGTCTGGCGCGGGCCTTCTTGTCGCCGGGATTGTGTTCCGGAGCGGGCTGGGCAAAGAGCCCGGTCATAAGAGCGGTGGAGATTGTCAGAGTTATGAGGTGCTTCATCAGTTGAGCCCTTCAGTTCAGTGAATGCGTAAAGCGTCAGTTATTCTACTTTCATTCTATATAACGGCACGCCACGGCCTCAGGCATGCCGGACGATCCGCGCCAGGTATCCGCCGGCGCAGCCGTTTTCATGCGGCAGAAACCAGCGTTCTTCTTCCTGACTGAATCCCGGGCCCTCGCTCAGAAAACCTCGAACGACCGAGCTTCCCTCCTCCTCTTCCAGGGAACAGGTGGAGTAGACGAGCGTTCCGCCCATGGAAAGCTTGCCGGCTGCCGAGGCGAGCAATTGATGCTGCAGCTCAGCGATGCCTGCGATGGTATCGGCGTTGAGCCGATGCCGGCTCTCAACGCGGCGGCAAAGTTCACCCGTATTCGAGCAGGGCACATCCAGCAGAATCCTCGGGAACTCTCCCTTGAGCCAGTGCTGCAAGTCAGTGGCGTCACCAATGATCGGCTGGATGTTTCTAATACGGAGGCGTTCCTGGTTCTCCTTCAGTTTTTTCATACGCCGCAAAGACTTATCCACTGCAATCAGCCGCCCCGTACCCTGGAGGAGGTCTGCCGCATGCATCGCCTTCGCGCCGGGCGCAGAACAGAGATCGAGAACATCCATCCCGGTCTCTATCCGCAACGCCTCCACTGCCCTGTAACCGGGCTGTCCCTGCACAATAAAATCGCCCTTATCAAAACCGGGGAAGGTGCTGACCGGGCCGGCCATTTCGACAGCGTAGAGCCCTGCAAGACCATCGACAGGTGAAAAGTCGGCATTCGGTTCTTGCTGGCCGCGCCACCGCACGTGAATGGTGGGACGCGCGTTATTGGCCATGCAGATCTGTTGGGTTACCGCTTCGCCGAAGCGCGGCAGCCATCGCCCGATCAGCCAGACCGGGTGACCATAGGCCGCGCTGATGTATTCAACGGGATCGGTTTCAGGATTCGGAAAGATATCTGTTTGAAATGCGGCCCAGCCTTCGGACACAGGGCATGACCGTTCATTGGGTTCGCCGTGTGGATACCTCTCGAAATCTCTCGCCACCGCGCGGAGCAGACCGTTCGCAAACTTGACCGCGTGCTCGCCCACGCGTTTGCGAACGATGTTCACCGACTCGTTGATGGCCGCTGAATGTGGAATGCGTTCCAGGAACATCACCTGATAGAGGCCCAGCAGCAGTGCTTCAGTCAACGCATACTGCGCGTGTTTGATACGCTTGCGGGAGAATCTGTTCAGCAGGTATTCAAGCGTGATGCGATGGCGGACAACGCCGAGAACAAGCTCAGTGATCAATGCCCGGTCAGGGGTTGAAGGGCTCTTCTGCGAAAACTCGCGTTCCGTGATTTCCGATACGAACCTGCCCGTTCGCCGGTACTCGCAGAGGATCTGATGGGCAAGCGTACGGGCGGTTGATGGCTGTGAGTTCTGATCTGTTTCCATGGCTCTTCTCTTAGACGTAGTCTTCGTCACCTCCGGGCCAGGTTCAATGGAAGACTATGACGAAGAATGAGGGCTTACGCCCTCCCGGCTGTCCACTCCAGAATCCCCTTCTCCTCCAACAGCGCTATCCCCGATTGCACTGCCTCCTCCAACTGTTCCTCTGTGTTATAGCCCCAGGTGGCGACAAAACACTGCACACCGATCTTCTTTGCTGCGGTCAGGTGTGAGACCTGGTCATCGAGAAACAGAATCTGCGGCAGCTCGATTCCTGCGGCGGATGCGACAGCCTCCATCTGGCTGTTCTTTGCGATCGCCTTCTTTACTTTGTCTTTTCCGAGGATCTGCGGGTCTGGAATTTTGATGCCGTTGTGATACAGAATCTTTGTGGCCGCATCCGTCGGCTTGGAAGTCGTGATATAGACACCTTCAAATTCGGGTCCGAGGCTTTCGAGGGCTTCACGCATCGGATCGTACAGGGGATTCATGTCGAACCACGCTTCCTCGTCTCTGGCGCGGATGGCGCGACGGCTGTCCTGAAAATGTTTTTCCAAATCCCCCACGTTTTCTACTTGCGCCAGCGAACACACTTTCGCCATCACTGTCTCTGACTGCCGATCGAACTGGGTTTGGCTCTCAACCAGGATCTCGTGTTCCAGAAAATAGAGGATCACAAAGTAATCTTTGCCGTCGCGGATGTAGGGCCGCATCTGGTAAAACGTGTCATACCAGTCGCGCCGAATTTCGGAGACGCTTGCGGCGCCTGGCAGGCCTCGTGCAGCTGCGTAGGTGTTGTACGCGCTGTAAAGGCATTCCCCTGCGCTGTCGCAGATGACCCCATCGAAATCGAGTGCCAGTACGTTGGGCATGCTGTTCCTTTCAGTTGCGGGCTTCTCTGCGATGAGAAACTCCGTTATAGTCGCTGCAGATTTCTCACCTTAGACAACCCGGTGTTCCTATGCCACGCACTCCGAAATCTCTGAATCAATTCAATAAACAGATTCTCCCGTCACTTCATAATGCCGCACGAGGCGGCAACGTTCTGCGTCTCGTCAAAGCCATTCAGGAGACCGATCAATGGAATTCGTTTGATCGATTTCATGACACGACACGCACGCTCGTCACTGAATACGAGGCAGCGGGGGCAAAGACCGAGGTCCGTGAGATTCAGACCGGGGGACGCATCGGTTCGGGGCGATGGATTATTCAGGAGGCGGAGGACTTTCGTTCGATTACCGCGGACATCATCAGCCCGGTCAAGAAACGGATCGTCGATTACTCGAAGAATCCCTGGCAGGTGATCCAGTGGAGCGCGGCCACACCGCGAGAAGGCATCACGGCAGAGCTGGTGCTTATCGAAACCAGGGAACAGCTTGAAAAGATTGCTGCTTCGAGTGTTCAGGGAAAAATCGTTCTCAGCTCGCTGGACCCTCGCAGCCTGCTGCAGGAGTTGTCCAGAAAAGGGGCGGCCGCGATCATTACGGATCGGTTGGTACCTGAAAATCCCAGAGCCACTTCATGGACAAAATTCGGGTGGGGCGGAATCACCATGAGCGATGGCCCCCTGCGCATGGTCGGCCTGGTTCTTTCATCTGCTGAGGGCCAGCAGGTGCGCCGGCTGTATCAGAAACACGGCGGGCTGCGCGTGCGAATCAAGGCTGACATCCGCCGGTACACGGGTACGCATGATGTCGTCTCCGGTATTGTTGAAGGGGCACTTAATCCCCAGGACGAGGTCTGGGCTATCGCGCACAGTGCGGAGCCGGGCGCTATCGATAACGCATCCGGTGGGGCGGTCTGCATTGAGATTGCCCGCATCCTGGAATCTTTGATTCAAGCCGGAAAACTGCCGAGGCCAAAGCGCACCATACGGCTGCTTCATGGTTACGAGTGCTATGGCTTTTTTGAATACCTGGAGAACGTGCCACGCCAGCAGCCGCCCATGGCCGGCGTCTGCATTGATACCGTAGGCGCAAAGCCGGAGGTCTGCGATGGCATTCTGGGCTGGCATGCCACCGTTCCGATGTCGGCCGGTTTTGTCGACAGAGTCGGAGAGTCCATCCTGCGGGCGTCGCTGCGCTGCTCGAATCCCGGTTACCGCTATCGAGCCAAAGGGTTTGTTTCCACCAGTGATACTCTGATCGGCGATCCCAAGTATGGATTTCCCTGCCCCTGGCTCACGACACACTTCAAGAAGAAGGGTACGTGGGACGCCTATCACAGCGGCGCGGATCAGCCGAAACTTCTGAGCAAAGAGGGCCTCGCCACGAACGCCTCCGCCATGGCCGGCTACCTGTACTTCCTGGCGAATGCGGGCACCAGTGAGCTCCTACAGATAGCGGAATCAGAAACAGAAGGAGCACTCAAGCTGCTGGCGGAATCCAGGAAGAATGCAGCACGCAAACGTTTCATCCGGGACGAGCACAGAGAGAACCTCGAGCGGCTCAAACGCTGGATCTGGGAAGGGGATCGCGACGATGTGCTTGCCTCGCTTATCAGATGCTCCGCCGAGGTGGAAAGTGCCGCGAACGTCAAGCCTCTCCGGGCGTCGAAGGCAGACAGACGCATCCCGAGACGAAAAATACCCCTGTCTCCGACCACGGAAAACACTCCGGAATCCCTGGCAAAAAAACTTAGTGCTGCGGGGCTCTGGGCATGGGTTCTTTTCTATGCGGACGGACAACGCAACCTGGCCCAGATTGCTGAAGCGGCATCCTGCGAGCGCGACAGGGAGGTCTCTGTCGATAAGGTGACCCAGTACTTTGAGGCACATTCCGAGCTTGGTTACGTAGACTTGGCGGACGAAAGCGAACTGCTGACAAAGTCCCATTTGGTCAGCGACCTCAAATCTCTGGGTCTGACGGCCGGCATGGACGTGATGGTTCACAGTTCTCTGTCAGCCATCGGCCACGTGGTCGGCGGAGCGGAAACTGTGATCGACGCCCTGCTCAGCGTGATTGGCAAGAGTGGTACGCTGCTGATGCCCTCGTTCAATCACCGATCGGCCTACACGTACCATCCATCGGTCACACCGACAACTAACGGCGCTATTCCAGATGCCTTGTGGCGCCGGCTCGGAGCGGCACGCAGCATTCACCCGACCCATGCGGTGGCCGCCATCGGTCCCCGGGCAGAGGAGTACTGCGAGGGCCACCTGGAGAACGGCATCTGGGAGCCCGACAGCCCAATCGGACGCCTGGTCCGCCGCGGCGGATACATTCTCGCGCTTGGTGTTACCCACGAATCAAGCACTGCCTATCATGTGGCCGAAGTATCCATGAATGCCGGCTGCCTCGATCCGTTCGCCAGCCAGGATCGGATCATCGATGAGTCCGGAAAATTGAAAACCGTGCCCGGCCTGGCATGGCGCGGAGGCAGATGCCCCGTCTCACCCAAAAAACTGGATGGCTCCCTCACCAGACGCAAGCTTCACAAAACCGGCAAAGTCGGCAACGCCGACTGCAGCTTTGTAAAAGCCATCGACCTGTGGCAGACGCGGCGTTCACATCTGAGAGGCGTCTGTAGTAAATGCGATATCAAACCCGCGCCGGTGCGCGTGAATGGTGGGGTGTGAATGGTGGATGGGGGGAAGTGAATTGTGAATGGTGAATGGTGAATGGTGGGGCTTGCGTCCTGTCAGCTCATTCGAAGCTGATACTGGATACTGGATACTGGATGCTGGATACTGGATGCTGGATGCTCGATGCCGTTAGTTCTCTGCGCGCGTCTGATTTGAAACCGGGGTCATGAGCGAATCGGAATAGCGAGAATCCAGTATCCAGTATCCAGTATCAGATGGGGCAGACAGGTCTTCACTGGCACACCTGCTACCGTTGGCCTGACCGGCTCGAGAGCTGTCGTTGGAGGTGGGGACTCACTCCACCCGCACACCCGACTGTGCCATTCACCATTCACCATTCACCATTCACCCATCCACCATTCACCATTCACCATTCGCCATTCACCAATTCACTTCCCCTCCCCCTCCCCTCCCCCTTCAATCTTCCTCAACGCCTTCTCCGCGGCCCGGCGGACCTGCATGAAGCTGTCATCGAACATGCCTCTCAAAACGGGGATGGCCATTCTGGCTTCCGGGCCCCAGCGGCCCAGTTGCTCGGCCACCATGATCCTTACATGAAAATGATCCACTTCCGCGAGTGGGGTGAGGATTGCTGGCGGAATCCTGCCCAGTGCGGGGGTGTTGACGAATTGCTGCAGAGCCAGACGGATGACCGTCGAGTCCTTCGCTCCCAGAGCATCGAGCAGTGCAAGACGCTGCTCATCGGGTGGGCGCCCAAACTTGGTCATGTTGGAAATAACTCGGGCCCGGACGCCGGCATCCGCGTCCTCTTTCATATTGAAAATCCTATCAAGCACGGCGGGCCCTGGCTTTTGTATCAGAGCGAGATAGGCTTCGATGGCTCTCTCCCTGATCGCGGGATTGGTTTTGTTTAAGGCCTCAATGGCAGCAGATGCTATCTCTGGTGTGTCCCAGCCGTGTTTGATTATCACTTCCCAGGCTTGAAGGCACGTATCAGGGCTCTCATGGCCAGTGGCCTTCAGCAGGTGCGGCACTGTGCTCGCGGGCAGCTCTTCCTGCATCATGAGCAGCCTTAGTGACATGTAGCGGGTCGCCCCATCAGGATCCTCAAGCCTGGGGAGGACGTTTGAAACAATCTCATCCCCAAAATCCGGAAAGGCTCGAAAGCCTCTGAGCGCGGCCTGGCGAACTTTGGGGTCGGCATCTTTGCTGGCCTCACTGAGCACTGGGACAATAAAATCCGCCGCCATTTTGAAGTTGGGGAGATACCTCACGCCGAGGGCACGCAGGCCAGGATCTTCCTCCTTGAGCAGTTCGGCGATGCCCGGGGCGGCATTGCGACACTGGTCACCGAGAATGCCCAGGAATTGCGCTGCACTTATCTTCATTTCCCTGTCGCCGTTCTTGAGTATGTTCAGGAACGGTTTTTCCAGCAGGTCCGCCTTGGAGTCCATTTTTGTATTCATAAGCGAGACTGCTGCGCCCCATTGTTCCACCAGGTTGCTGGATGTGAGACGGGCCTTCACTTCATCCACCTGATCCACCGGAGGGCCGATGCTGCACAAAGCCAAGGCAGCCCGATTCCGCAGGTTCAGATTATCTGAACGGAGATGTTTCATCAGTGTCGGATAAGCGCTCGCCGCATCCGGTCCCATCCGAGTAAGTGCATCCAATACGAGTATCTTCGCCTTGTCGTTTTCGTGCTCCAGTAGTCTCAACAGCTCCGGCAGCACAGGTCTGCCGTAGGCCGCAAGGGCTATTGCGGCTGCCGGTCCCGTGAGCTCATCGCCCGATTCGACCAAGCGAAGAAGAAGAGGCAACGCCATTTTGCTCTCCTCGCCATAAGAACTGATTGCCCTCGCGGCATGCGCAACGACCTGACGCTCACCGTCCCTGAGAAGATTCAACAGAACGGGGCCTGCAGCACCGTCATCGGCCACTGAAAATCCCTGCAAAGCCAGTTGCTGCATTCTGGGGTCGGAGCTGCGGATGAGCTTTGCCAGGCGCTCGACCCCTTCCGGGCCAAGCTTGCCCAGGGCCTTGGCCGCTTCGGTACGAAGCCGGTTGTCCTCTGATTCCATCAGCTTGACCAGCGCATCCGCGCCATCTGAAGCGGCCGCGCCGCAGAGCGCCAACGCTTTTACGCTCATGAGTGCCGCGCCGGGATGGGAGCCCGTTGCCAGCTCTTCGAGCTCACTGACCGGAATGGGCTTCAGGCGCACGATCGCTTCGGATGCCCCCTTGCGGACCGGGCCCAGCGAGAACGAGAGGGCTTGGAGCAGGGCCTCTTTCACCTCGGCCTTTTCCGGCCCGATCTTGCTGAGAGAATGCGCGGAGATGACACGGACGTATTCCACCTCGAGCTTTGCATCGAGCATTTTCTTCAGGACAGGGATAGCCGATTCAGCAGGGCCTCCGATCTGGCCAAGGGCACTGGCCGCCACAGAACGAATGGTAGGCTCTGCGTTGCTGCACGTTTTGATCAGATCGGGGACCGCCGCGGTCGATGCCTTCCCAAGCCTGCCAAGCGCGGAAGCGCATTCCCGGCGGACGCTCATGTCCGGATCGCTGAGCCCTGTCCGGAGGCATTCGACTACGGACGGGTATGCTGCGCGGATACTGGCCAGAACCAGGGCACAGCCTCGCTTGACGGCTACATTATTGTCCTTCATCGCGGCGACGATTGGCTTCACTCCTTCCTCACTGTTAATGGAAGAATTCATGAGCGCGATGAGGATCTTCTGCCGCAGTACCTCTTCATCATCCTGCAGCAGTTCGATCAGTTTCGGAATGGTGCGTTTGTTCGGGCCAAGGTTTATCAACGCCGAAATTGCCCTGCTTTTCTTTTCCCGATCCTCGCTTTCGAGTTCCTCGGCCCATTCATCGGCTGTCTTGCCGTGATAGGAAGGTGTCAATGCCGTAGAGACGTACCAACAGAATCCCGCAACGATAAGAGCCAACACCACAATACCGGATCTCAATTTTGATTCTCTGGCCACAGGCAGCCTCGTGAGGTATTTGCCATCCGCAATCCGTAAAAAGGATGTGTCGCACGCAGGGCAGCAGCATTACCGCGCCGGTAAGAATGTCAATCTGCGAACGCAATGAACGCGTACACAAAGCCTGCTAAGGTCCGCGGTACCGGCCGACAGAGCATATTTTCATTCTGAGAGACTATACGAAATGCCCAGGCTGG
>Ga0187827_10000855_pt1 | contig 46235 bp, 34 predicted proteins | sample ETNtaG_39_FD_167969 | JGI IMG/M metagenome (GOLD analysis project Ga0187827, IMG submission 167969) | Marine microbial and viral communities from oxygen minimum zone, Eastern Pacific Ocean - ETNP2014_SV_150_PacBio MetaG (Illumina Assembly) | ecosystem: Environmental > Aquatic > Marine > Hypoxic...
CGGTGCCCTTTGCACCCTTCATGTCAGCTGTACGTTTGCTATCAAGCTTCTGGTCTTTTGAACCTTTGACTGCTCTGGAAGCACCTTTACCTGCGGTGCCCTTTGCACCCTTCATGTCAGCTGTACGTTTGCTATCAAGCTTCTGGTCTTTTGAACCTTTGACTGCTCTGGAAGCACCTTTACCTGCGGTGCCCTTTGCACCCTTCATGTCAGCTGTACGGGAACTGGACAGTTTACCCTTACTACTTTTACCAGATTTGTCACTCTTACCGCAATGCTTAGCTGCAAGATCTGATAACCTGTTTTCTTCCTTTCCAGAAAGTTTATCACCGCTTTTTACCTTTTTAATCAGGTAATAATCAGAGCTTGAAAGGCGAACCTTGCTTAAGCACTCAATTACATTTTTCATACCTGAATCAGATTTAGAACCCTTGGTGGAACCAAGTTTCTGTGCATCACCTGTACTCACAAATGCGAACAACAGAGCAATACTGATTATTGAACTGTATTTTTTCATTTTAAAACTCCTTTTATTGTGTTTTTTTGTTTTTTTATAGATTTCACTTTATTCAATTTTTTTTCCGTTTCGCTTATAAAGATGTATTTAATTCAATTATTTGCACTTTTTTTATAAATTTATTTTTTAATTAGCAAATTTTCCATAAAGAGACAAGCCTTCTCGACTATCACCAGCTATTATCCCATTCCCAAACGAGTAATAACTCCGAATTTCGGGCTTCAAATGTAACCGACTTTTATCTAAATAGCTATTAAATATTTTATCCCCACAGTCTACAGGATTTGTATGGATAAAAAACACTGCCTTATCCATTTCAAAATAAATTTTTGTTGATTTTTCTGGATAGGCCCATAAGGATATACCCGGAACTAGATCGAAAGTTTTTCGAGAAACACCCATTATATTTTCTATCTTGCTTTTTGAAATCCCAATGGTCATACCTTGAAAAACATCACACTCAGGAAGAATTTCTTCAGATTGAATCTTTACAGTTTGTTTTATTTGTTTTTGTGCAAATTCTTGATATACCGGATGAATATTTTTTGAATTCTTAATAAATTGAAGAAAATAACCTTCAGGTTCCTTACCCGTATTCATGGCTATTATTCCTAAGTTAAATAATACTTCAGGCACTTTAGGTAGCAGCCGTAAAAGTGAGTTTGCCTCTCCAAACTTCTTTTGTTTAATTAGAATGGAACTACGGAGAATGTTACATTTATGGCCATTAATTCCCAATTCCTCTGCTTTGGACAAATGTTCCTGCGCTTTAGGAATATCACCCAAATCCACATAAACATTTGCTAAATTAAATTGGGCCAATGCATAGCTCGGGTCAGCAGATACAGCTTTCAAAAATTCCTCCTCAGCCTGGATAAAATATTCGGTATAATCACTTTTTGATTTTCCCCTCAAAATCATTTTATCCGCCAAAGTCTGAAAATCCATTCTAATAGGTCTTATTCCAAAAACACTGGAAATGGGCATGCTGTATAATCCTCTATGATATTGGATCACACCTATGTTATTGTGTACTTCTCTACCAGGAAATTTATTTTGATAGGTTCTGAAGAACTGGTCCGATTGATGCAAGTCACCTTTTAAATAATATAACATTCCTGCATAAAATAACTCAGCATCTTCAACCATCTCTCCAAATCGTCTCTCCATCATCTTAAGTCGGGTATTTTTTGAAGGATAATTTTTCGACAAAGATTGGGATGAAAGAGCTTTATTGAAAATGGAGTACACTGCGGTGGGGTCATAACCTGCCAAAACTGTGAAGGAGATTCCCTCCTTGTCCGCCTCTATTTCATTCTCAATACTATCTTCATTTTTATGAAACAAATTTGAGTATTCTTCAATCAGGTGATCTGAGGTTGGTGCCCCCAGTTGATCTAGATATCCTCTGTATTGACTATTTAATTTTTCATCAATAAATGGGCTGTTTATATGTCCTGCTTTAACATGAGCTAGCTCGTGCGATAAGATAACCGCAAGTTCATCTTCAGAGCTACACAATGTAACCATTTCACTGCTGACAACTATTTTGTTCCCCGGCAATGCCCATGCACCGGGGGCTCCCGTTGAAATAACATGTGCGGAAACAGAAATATTTTTTACATCTGCCGACACTAAAATTCGATTAAAAACACGGTCCACTGACTTTTGGAGGGGAGTAATTTCCGATGACTGTTTGTGCCCCTTTTTCAATAACGTTACAGCTTGATCGCTTAGCTGAGTCGCACTGAACCCTTTTTGTAATGAGAAAGTCCGATGCGGATCTTTATTAATGATAAGAACAGCGATCAATACTGCAAAAGCTGAGGCCAAACCATATTTATAAATAGGCTGAGTTTTTGTCAATATCCATTGAAACTTTCCACGGGACTGATTGAGCTCTTCCTCCCTATCTTTGACAAATATTTTTGTCTTTATTTCATCATCTAATTGATCAAGGAATTCTGCAGCCTCATTCAAGTCCATATCATTTTCAATCGCGTGCGCAGTTGAAAAATGGATAGAATTTTGTATTAATTTGTCATCAAACATGGAATAATATCTTTCGTTCGTTTATAAAGAGGTGATTTCATAAAATATTTGCATTTTTTTTTATTTTTTTTTCAGACTAGTATTTCTGCAACATTACTGTGCCATGATTTACTGAATTTACTAAACATATCTTTTGCCTCTTGTCTCTCTAAATGAAAATCGTTTTTAGCTAGTGTAAAAAACACCACATATAAATTATCACAAATCTTTCGAAGTCTTCTGCTAATAGTGGATACATTTACATCATATTTATCTGCTAATATTCTTTCTGGTTGTTTTAAAATATAATATTCTCTTAGTAATACTTTTTCTTTTTCTTCTAATGATTTAAAGCCTGACATCAATATTGTTGAAATCATTTTCATCTCACTATCATAATCATGATCTTCTTCTACACCTAAAACAATGCTGTCCAACGAGAGAGATTTCATCCTATTTTTTTGATGGGTAATTACCTCTCTATACACAATAACCTTTAGCCAAGATTCCAGTGAACCTCTTCCATTATAGGAATCAATCTTTGGTTTACCTGTTTTCTTTATTTTTACAAAAAGACTGCTTTTTGTATATGCAAATACATCCTCCGCAATATCTTCATCATCTGCATAATATTGTGAAAATTCATTAATTTTTGGTGCAAACCTCTGGTTAAATATTTCCCACGCTTTTTCGTCCCCTGCACTCATACCCATTGTTAAATATAAATCTGCAGTATGGATTTTTTGGAGACAGGAAATAAATGATTCTTCATCCATGGTAAATACTTTCTCACCGAATGTAGCTTTCAGAGAGATTTTTAATTTTCTAGTAAAATTATTTAATGATATTTCAAATGAGTCAAAATCATCCGTGCACTTTTCATAACATTTTTTTACAGGTCCAGAGAATTTCTTTAAATCAAGTGTTGCCATCTTTAATTGACCTTGTAACCTAAAGGAACTGCCGTATATACCTGTCTTCCTTTTTCATCTCTGTAATTTCTTAAGGATGAGATATGAAGGACTTCTACCCTGGGAGATTCCTGATACATTCCCCTGGAATCATATGGATTAGATATTAATTCACCATTAGTGAATTGTTCCAATCCATAATCTATCGCCTGCTCATTCCCAGTTAATAGTGCATCTCTGAATGATTTCTCTTTTTCACCAATGACGGTTGTTTCTAGAAAATCATATTCATGAATATGATCCCATATTTGCCATCCAATAAAGGCATGGTTGGGAATAATGACGATGACCGGTTCAATCCCAGCCTCTAGCAAAATGCTAGCGAATAAAACAGATAGTTCAATACAATTTGCACTTTTATATTTAAGTGTTTCCTGTGGAAAATTAATTGTTTGACCTATACCACCACCATCATAAACAATTTGATACTCCTTTTTAAGTACATGATATATTTGTTCAGCTTGATGGCGGCTTATTTCTCGATAATCCATTCCTTCCATTTGAGTGTAAGATTCAAATAAGGACTTTTGATAACCAACCACAGCAGAATTATAAAGGGTATTAGTTTTTGAAAGGATTTCACGTGTATCTTTTGGTATAACCCAACTAGCAATTAAACTGAATGGACTAAACTGGGCTTCAGTAATAGAATAAACATCCTGAAGTATTTCCCAATCAATTGAGCCTAGTGCCAACATAACAATTCGTTCAGACCCTTCAGATATTAAATGAGTTGACTTTATTTCATTATTGATACCGATCTTTTTTCCCAATACTTTCCAATCAATATAATAATTGCGGTTTGTACGCAAATCATGCTGCTCCTCCAAAATATTCATATAAGGGTTCAACCCTATCATTGTATCGGAGTTTGCTGCAATAGTTACAGCTAGTTTGTCCCAATCATTCGGAAGACCCTTGAACTTTGCTTGAAGTTCAACCTGAATTACTTTTGGTGAATTATTTTCAATATTCGTCCAAAAAATATATTGCCCTAGTGGTTCCAAATTCTCATAAATCGATGCAGGTATCATAGGGGTAAAATGAGTATAAACTGAAATGTGCTTAGCTACAGAATTTACTTTTAATAAAATTCCGAAAAACACACCTAAGAGAATAACAGATACAGCCATGGGGATTATAAATTTTCTTTTAAATGATTTATTGTTTTTCTGAAATGAACCCAAGTGTTCCAAACCTTTAATCAATTCCGATAGTTGAGTTGGCCTGTCAACGGGGTTTTCCTTTAATAGGTTTTCTAAAAAAGATTGAACATTACTCTCAATGCCACATGACTTGTAATACTCTTTCTGTATAATGCCAGCTGGCAATTTTCCAGTCAACAATTGAAAAAATAATAATCCGATGGTATAAATATCGCTTTTAGTACCTATGGAGCTATGGTCTCCCCTAATTTGCTCCGGAGCAGAATAGATTCCTGCATATTTTCGTTGAATTTTTGATGCGATTTCAGGTCGCATGCCTGTTTCAATCCCAAAACTCACCAGTTTTGGGATGCCCTCCTGTGTGATTAATACATTGTTTGGAGAAATTCTGTAATGACAAATTCCCTCATTGTGCATTATTTCTAAACCTCTACAAAGTCCTAAGATAATATCAATGGACTCTTGTTGACCAAAAGACTCCGACCGGGTTTCCAGTGCTTCATCCGTTTCATCATTTACTAGACCAATCCAATGTCCTAATGTTTTTGGAACATATTCCATGACATAATACGGTATTCCAGCCTCATCAACATCATAATAATAGATGGATATCAAATTGGGATGATCCCATTTTGAAAATAATTTTACATCATCAAGGAATTTTTTCTTTAGCTTCTCCACTAAATCGTTGGAATAATCTAACTCCGCATTAAATGCGAATCGTTTAAGAGCAACCATTCGGTTGAGTTGTGTATCTTTCGCCAGGTAATTATCTCCCAAGGGCTCACTGGCGATAAAATTTAAAATTGTGAAATGATGAATTTTTTCTCCCGGTTCCCAACGGTGTTGATGCCCCACCTGTTGATTTGTATTAAGATTTGAGGTCATTATTTCACTTTAATGAATATCAATTTACCCATATTTCAGCAAATTAATTTACAATCTTCAAGGGAGTTTTACATTATTTTAGTGAAAATAGAATTAGGTTTAATATTTAATCTGATATTTTAATATGTTTCAGAAAACGGGAATCCTCTTAACCCTATTACTCAAACCAGTAAAAATGACATAAGGTGTTGATAAAATATTTCTACTAATTTCTTCGGTAGAGATTTGGATTCCGTGATCTTCTCCCCAAAATAACACATCATCTCCAATAGCTATATCATCATCCCCGAAATCTACAGTTAATTGATCCATACAAATTCGTCCGGCAATAGGATATTGTTTTCCTCTATATCCAACTGTTCCATTTTCAAACCAAGGCCTCGGGACCCCATCTGCAAACCCTGATTGAACCACTCCGATATGTGTATCTTTCTCAGCAGTCCAAATCCCTCCGTAGCCCACAGAAGTCCCCGCATTAATTTTTCTTATTTCAACTATCGTACCCATAAAATTCATTACAGGTTTGACGGGTACGAAACGGGGAACTTCATCTGAAGGATATACTCCATAAAGAAGCAGTCCTACTCTCAGCATATTGAATTTAGATTCAGGAAGAGTTAAAAGAGCGCCGCTGTTGGAACAATGTGTGTATCGAAAATTAATCCCTTTTTGCTCTGCTTTGTGAATAATGGTTTGAAATCGTTTTAATTGAGTATGTGCATATCTCAGATCTCCTTCATCTGCAGTAGCGAAATGAGAATATAGACCTTCACAATCCAATGCATTAAAATTTGCAATTTTATCTAATACAACATCAGTATCCTTTAAATCAAATCCGAGACGAGTCATACCGGTATCTATTTTTAGATGAACTTTTGGAAGAATTTGTTTTTTAATGTAAAATTGCTCTAATAATTCAAAATCTTTCCAACTGGACAAATTAAGAGAGAAATTATACTCAACTGCAGCTTCTATTGCTACCTGATTTAATTTGGAAAAAATAAAAATATTTTGTTTTATACCTGCATTTCTCAATTCTATTCCCTCTTCATGGGTAAAAACTCCAAACCACTTGCAACCAAATTTTTCCAAAGCTTGGCTGATTAAAACTCCTCCATGGCCATAAGCATTGGCCTTTACGATACACATTATAGAACAATCTTCTGCAAGGTTTTGTATTACAGAAAAATTATGATTCAACTGATCAACATGGATATAGGCCTTTGGGCCAATCATTACCATACCATTTATTTTTGGTTAATTTTATAAAGTTTCAATAGATGAATTTGTAAGGGATTAAAATCATCAAAAACAAAATCTGAACAGGCTTCAATCCAACTGCTCAATGCAGCTTTCTCTAATTTGTTTATAAGAAATACCGGTTTATAATACCAATACCCAAATGTCACTTCTGCATGAGTACCTCCACCCTTGATAACATATTCATCCCACAAACAAATTATGTAATCCACTTTTGAGATTACTGCATCGATATCTAAACGGATAATTTTTCGAATGAAAGATTTGTATTTTTCAGGGTGGGCACTTTTCCATAATTTGTATTCTTGTGCATTTTCTTTTATTGCAGTCGCCCTAGACATTAGAGTAGGATCAATTACCTGATGACTTAAATTATGTTGAAGCCATTCAGTCATTTCTCTTCTCCATTCCTGACCTTCATGAGGGGCATTTTCCATGGCACCAGACAAATAAGCAATCATCTTCGGATTCTACGGCGAAGCAGTTGACCATTTATAATCAATAATACCAACATGACTAATCCAGGAATTAACAATAATGACCATCTTTTTATATCCGCCAATAATATAAATAATACAAAATTTATTATCGCTGTAGTTGGAATGAACTGCCAAATGTTCATTGTACTGGATATACTGAAGTCAACTATGCCTATACCGGGAACTATAATACAAACTAGAAAAACACAAACAGATAGAAAATTATAGATAAAATAATCCTCTGTTATCAGAGAAATTGTCACAAATAAAGCACCTAATATGAATAAAAATATTAGAAGAGAAGGCACCAAATACATAACTAATTTAAATGGGAATTCGATGCCTGTTATCAGATATAATATAACACCACTGAAAACACTCAAAACAAAAGATTCAATCACAACCGAACTGACAATAAAAAATATGATTTTTCGATGTGAAACCGGTGATAGAATCAGCTGAAATATTTTCTGATTATTAAAACGATATTCTTGAATATCACTATCTATGTTGATGTACAGTATAATCGCACCAACTAAAAATATAAGATATATGAGCCATGCCAGTGAACTTAATGAATGGTACAGGTTAGCGTTAAAAAGCGATTGGGTATAAAAAAATAAATATACAAAAGCCGGTAATCCAAATACAATCCCCATCACCATAAATGGTCGTGACTTCATAATCCAAATCCTGCGTTTAATAAATGCGATAATCAATCTAATCCCTTTCGAATTAATTGGGAGTCCAGAAGATCATCCAGACCTAATTTCTTAATCTCAAGATCTTTGACAAGTTGAAGATCAATTTTCTCAAGCACTTGAAAAAATACGGATTTAGAGCGACCGTAAAATAAAATTACGTTCCCGTGTTTTTTTGGCGTAACAACAGTCGGAATTTTCTCAATCTGTTCATATAATTCATCCGTCATATTTTCTAATTCCATCTGGAACTGATGATACTCAACAGTAGATTCAAGTAATTTATCTAGGTGCCCATCTAAAACAATTTTGCCTGCATCTAACACCAAGATACGATCGTGGTTTTGTTCTACTTCTTTAAGATTTTGGCTGGTATATACAATGGTTTTCTCAGGTTGAAGATCTTTTAAAATTGCCCATGTTTGTCTCGCCGACTCCGGATCCATAAACGCAGTAGGTTCATCAAAAAATATAACTGAAGAATCCAAAACCAGTACTCTTAAAAGCATGGCTTTCTTCTGAATCCCTGTTGAAACATTTCCGGGATAATCTTGTAAATTTTCTTCTATATTTAATTTTTCACTGAAATACTGTAATCGGTTTTGGATTGTGCTATTATCAAGGGAATACAATGAAGCAACAAAATATATATTCTCCTCAAGTGTCATTCCCAATTCCAAGTCAACCTCCATAGGTATAAATCCAATTTCTTTTCTAATCTCTGCCCGTCGTTTTGTTAAGTCCAATCCATCAATATACACGGCGCCATAATTTGGAATTTCAATTCCAGACATCACATTCATTAGAGTAGATTTTCCGGCATCATTCGCACCGATTATGGCAGTCAAAGAACCTTTTTCAATACCAAATGTCAGGTCTGCTAAAACCGTTTTTTCACCAGATAATTTTCCTACTTTCTTTAAGGCTATACTTGCTTCCATTTAGTCCATCATCCTAATGAGCTTCATACCAGGATTCACCCCACCCACAATCCACAACCAGTGGAACGGACAATGGTAAGGCATTTTCCATTTTACTTACAATCAATTTTTTTAATTCATCCAATTCATCATTTGGAAATTCAAACACCAGTTCATCATGAATTTGCAAAATCATTAAGGACTCTAATTTCTCAGATTTCATGGCAGCTTGAATTTCAATCATTGCCAATTTGATCATCTCTGCGGCTGTTCCCTGTATTGGCATATTAATGGCCATTCGTAGGGCGGCTTCTCTCCGAATCCTGTTTTCAGAATCGATTTCCCACACAGGACGGCGACGACCCATAATTGTGGACACATATTTATGTTCCTTTGCAAAGTCAATGGTATCATCAATATAATTTTTGATTCCGGAATATTGAGTAAAATAAGCTTGGATTATGGTTTCTGCTTCATACCTTGGGACACCCAATTCTTGACTTATTCTGAACGGACCAGCTCCGTACATAATCCCAAAATTGATGATCTTTGCTGTCCGTCTGAGCTCAGGTAAAACCTCTTCCTTTGGAATTCCGAAGACAGCTCCAGCTGTTTTTGAATGAATATCTTCATTTAATTTAAAAGCTTCCAACAGTCCCGGATCCTGACTCAAATGAGCCATAATCCTCAATTCAATCTGTGAATAATCGGCTGAAAAGATTTTCCATCCCTCCTTCTGCGCCTTAAATGCTTTCCTGATTTCTCTACCTTTTTCAGTGCGAATCGGAATATTTTGGAAATTTGGATTGGTGCTGGACAATCTTCCTGTGGCAGCAATCGTCTGATTAAAAGATGAATGAATTCTGCCAGTTTCAGGATGAATGAATTCTGCCAGTGGATCCAGATACGTGTTTTTCAATTTGTTTAATTTTCGGTATTCTAAAATTTTGCTTGGTATAGGATGATCGTTTTTAAGACGATTCAAAACATCTTCAGCTGTGGATCGCTTCCTAATCGTAGGTAATTTAAGAATATCAAACAGGATTTGGGCAAGCTGCTGAGTGGAATTGACGTTAAACTCAGTTCCCGATAAAGTATAAATTTCAGCAACCAGTGATTTAATTTGTTTGAGATATTCCTTGGACAATTTCTCCAGAAGATCTTTTTGGACATAGGTTCCTCTGCATTCCATCTCCGTTAAAACCTGAATAAGCGGTAGCTCAACTCTTGAATAAAATTCCCATAAATTTTCCTTTTCAAGACGTTTTTTCAAAACATGGGTTAACTGTAAAGCAATATCTGCATCTTCCACAGCATAAAATGCAATATCTTCCAAACCTACTTCTGCCATGGATATCTGGTTTTTCCCCGTCCCAATCAATTGCTCGATGGGCACCATGGTATAGCTCAAATATTCCTCACTAAGTTTTTCCAATTTATAGGAACGACTGCCTGGTTGTAGCAAATGAGCGGCAATCATGGTATCAAATTCAATTCCTTTCACCTGGATTCCAAAACGATTGAGGATTAAGACATCGTATTTAACGTTCTGACCGGCTTTGAAAATTCTCGGATTTTCAAGAACAGGTTTTACTAGAGTTAAAACTTCCTCCAGTTCATTTTCTCCAAAATATTGGCTCGATTTATCCTTATGCCGAATAGGGATATAAATACCTGAGTCCCGTTCAATTGAAAAACTCAACCCCACGATTTCCGCCTCCATTGTTTTTACCGACGTCGTTTCAAGGTCAATTGATAGCCAAGTATCTTCTTTGATTTTAGAAAGAAAATAGATCAATTCATCCGGAGAGGTTACAGTATTATAAGATTTTTCAGCTTTTTTCTTTTTTGTTTCCTCTTCCTGTTCCATACCAGAAAACTGCCTCACCAATCCATGAAATTCAAATTCATTAAATAAGGACTGTAATACAGAAATATTAAACGGTTTCACAGCTAGATCTTCCACTGAGAAGTCCAGCGGTACGTCCGTATGAATCTTCACCAGTTCTTTACTTAAAAGGGCATCCTCTTTATGATCTAAAAGCCCATTACGCACCCGTTTATTGGTTACCTTTTCCGCATGGTCAAGAGCACTTTCCAAAGAACCATATTCCTTGATCAGTTTTTGAGCCGATTTTTCTCCCACTCCTCTTACCCCCGGAATATTATCTGATGCGTCTCCCATTAATCCCAGTAAATCAACCATACTTTCCGGTGGAACACCCCATCGTTCTTCAACACCTTTATTATCATAAATTTTTGTTTGACCTCTCGAACCTCCTGGTGAGTATAAAAAAACATGATCATTCACCAATTGCATGAAATCCTTGTCTCCACTAACAATGTAGATATCCAATTCTCCATTTCCAGCCCTTTTAACCAAGGTCCCTACAATATCATCTGCTTCAAAACCCGGTTTGGATGAATAAAAAACATTAAGTCCTTCTAATAGTCTCCACAAATGAGGCAGTTGAACCTGTAATTCTTCAGGCATTTTTTCCCGTGTTGCTTTATAGGACGGGTAATATTCATGGCGGAAAGTTTTTTCCTTTGTATCAAAAATTGCTCCAATATAGTCCGGAGATTCTGACTCAATTAATTTCAATGTTTGATTCGTAAAACCGTACAGAGCGCTGGTATGAAGACCATAGGATGTGATGAGAGGATTTCTAATAAGTGCAAAATGACAGCGGTACAGCATGGCATATCCGTCAATCAGAAAAAGTCGTTTTCGGTCAGAATTCCGGGAGGACATAGACTGAAAATTACAGCCTCTATCCTCTTTGCTCAAACTGTGATGAAATGATTTTTAAGATTGCACAAAAAAAACTTTGTATATCAAGGTAGAAACATCTGCTTAATTTGGGATATCAGTTAAAATTATAATCCAACGTCATACCAAATTGAACCGGGTCACCATAACTTTTCCAGAGTTGGTTTGGATAGGTTGGTGGAATAAGTCCAAAATAAAACCCACGAACCACATATCGTTCATCAAGCATATTCCTAACCCAAAATTTGAACGTGGCATTTTGAAATGTTTTCCCTACAGTCAGGTTCAATAATGAAAAGGGGGCAGATTTTTGGTTATGACTGTCTGAGAAATAATATTCTTCTTTGTGAGTCAATTGAACTGAAGTAAAAATTCCAACTCCACTATGATAATTGAACCCAACCGAACCAGTAACTTTTGGAGCCATGGCAGTTTCCCGGTTTCCGCCTGTTCCTACATTCGCAGTATCCAACTGATAACTAAATTCATCCACCCAAGTATCCAGATAACCCAACGTTATAAACAATTGAGTTATTTGAGTGATTGTGTAAGTATTTTCCCATTCCATACCTCGGGTCCAGCCGGACCCTGCATTTTCTGTATAAAACAGAAAACTGTTTGGGTTATCTTTATCTTGTTGACTAGAGATAGAAACCTGTTGATCTTTTCGTTTGCTATAAAACACTGAAACCTGAGTTCTATAGATATCAGTGACTCTCTTTAATCCAACTTCAAAATTCTGGATAAATTCCGGATCAAAAGGCCGGTTTTCATCAGACAGATATGGCTGCTGATTCACACCCCCAGACTTGTATCCCTGGGATACAGAACAATAAAATCTGGTAAATTTATCCTTCAAATAATGAATTGAACCACGATAGCCCAACATGGAATGTTCCACTTTAAATTCCACAGGTGGTAACACAACTTTTTCCCAATTTTCATTGAGGCCTTCTGATGTCCCTTCATAATTCATCATATTTTTTTCGTATCGAACACTAGTTTTTAATTTAAAAGCTGAGGATAGATCATGTTCAAATTGAGCATATCCAGCCATAGCTTTAAAAGCATAGGCACTCCATGCATCTGTGGCAATGCCTCCAAACAGGTATCCTCTAGCATCATCCTGTTCTTTTAAATACTTGGAATATCCACCCAGGATGATTGACCCTATAGACAAACGAATCTCCTGAGAAAGATTCTTCCGATTTCGTTCATTTTTATCATAAAATTCATATGTCCAACCTTCCACAGCTGGATCAAAATTGTGGTTGTCATGCCAATATGTGCTGTCTGCCCAGTCTCCATCATAAGCGTGGATAATATCCGTCTCAGTAAAAGAGGTGATGCTGGTGATTTTCATTTTGTCTGAACGAGTAAAGTGAGCTCTTAGGGAATATCCGTAAGTCTTCTGGCTATCTTTTCCATAATTATTTGAATAGGTCTTGAGATCAGTATTATTGTCCGGAGCCCATGCATCATAACCATTATTTAAGTCTGCCACCATAAACGTTCCCAATACAGATAAGGCTTGCGCTGGCTGGAATCTTAATTTTACTCGAACCAGTATCTCATCTCGTTTGTTAGTGTCAGTCACATTTTGAGATACATTTTTCCGAAATCCGTCAGTATAATTATTAAGACCACCAATGCGAAGGTTTTTATCTCGATCTAAAGGTACATTCAGGGAAAATCCAATCCTGTGGTGATTATCAGAACCGAGAGATACAGATGAAGAGGTACTAAATACATTTGTTGGGTCTACAGAATGAAGTGAGATCAGCCCCGCCATAGCATTGGATCCATAAATTGTAGATTGTGGTCCTTTAAACACTTCCACCTGATCAATATCGTAAAGCAAACCAACCATACCCAAGCCGCTCAGGTCCATATCATCCAAAACAAAACCAACAGAAAAATTGGGTGGACCTTCCCCAAAATAATGACTCCGTTCTCCAATACCACGGATTTGGAAGTATCGTGGACGACTAGTTCCACCAGCCCAGTTAAGATTTGGAATCTGGTCTGTCAATACCTGAAAATGTTCACTGCTATTGCGTTTAATATCACGGCTCGTTAATATGGTCACGCTGGAAGCTTTCTGTTGAAGGTATTCCTCTGACAGCCCTGCCTGAACAATTATGCCCTTAGAACTAACAACGGTTTCAATCATGGCAACCGACATATTGTTATGAGCTTTTATTATTTGAGTTTGGTATCCAATATGAGAAAATGTCACCTTATCTCTAGATTGCACATTTATGGTAAACCGTCCTTTGAAATCTGAAGCGGTTCCAGTTTCTCCACTGGTAATATTTACTCCAGACAGGGGATGATCGTTGCTTGCATCAAGGACAATACCAGTGATTTGTGGATACAGAAAATAGAGTGGAAATAATAAAAGTATAATTTGTTTCATTTTTGTTCCCTACGCTGGTATTATCCAGATCAGGTTTTATGGGTGTGTTCTCAGCTGTTTCATCTGGGTTCGAATCAGCACCCCTGACTAATAAAAAATTAAGAAATTCTGTTATGTGTTACCATGGTGAAAATTTTCTATTTTCACAGTTAATTCATTGAGGAATAATATGTCAAACCCACTACCTGAAATCACAGTAAAATCCATATTTCTCGGAATCATACTTTCCATTATTCTTGCAGGGGCAAACGCCTATCTGGGACTCTTTGCAGGAATGACCGTTTCCGCTTCTATACCAGCAGCAGTTATTTCCATGGGTGTTTTATCCATGTTTAAAAAATCAAATATCCTTGAAAATAATATTGTCCAGACAGCTGCATCAGCGGGAGAATCACTTGCGGCAGGAGTTATATTTACTATTCCAGCCCTCGTGCTCCTGGGTTACTGGACAGAATTTGACTATGTGGAAGTGGCCAAAATTGCAGCCGTCGGTGGTGTAATTGGTGTGCTTTTTACTGTACCTCTCCGTCGAGCATTAATTGTTACAGCTAAACTAAAATATCCGGAAGGTGTTGCAACCGCAGAAGTACTTAGGGCAGGTGATGAAGCCAGAAAGGGAGCTAAAGATGATGGTTCCGGCGGATTGAAAACAATTGGAATCGCCAGTTTGGTTGGTGGTGTCATGAAAGTTTGTCAACAAGGATTTGCTATGTGGCATGCTGAAGTTGCAGGTGCAATGGCTTTTGGAAAATCTATTTTTGGTATTGGAACTGATCTTTCCCCAGCATTGATTTCAGTCGGTTACATTGTTGGACGTAATATTGGTATCCTTGTTGTCGCTGGTGGGCTGATCTCATGGGTAGTCGCCATACCTATTTATTCCGCTATTGTTGGATTTGAAGGAAATGCTCTGGACTCAGCATGGGATATATGGAATTCCAAAATTCGATATTTGGGTGTTGGGGCAATGGTTGTAGGTGGTGTTTGGTCACTCATTAAATTATTCAACCCCCTGGTTAAAGGAATAAAAGCCAGTTTGAATGCGGTAAAAAGTCGATCTGCTGATGGCGATGTTCCATTGGAAGATCAGGATATGCCCATCAATTATGTGGGGATTGCACTTTTAGCACTTCTGGTTCCTGTCTTCCTTCTCTACTTGGATATTATCGGATCTGTAGGAATCGCCGCTTTGTTGTCCATAGTTATGATGGTATTTGGATTTTTATTCTCCGCTGTCGCTGCCTACATGGCAGGAGTGGTTGGCTCTTCCAATAATCCAATATCCGGTGTTACAATTGCCACAATTTTATTTTCATCTCTGTTGTTATTGGCGATTCTCGGTACAGGATCTAGCGTGGGCGCTGCCAGTGCCATTATGGTGGGTGCAGTTGTTTGCTGTGCTGCTGCTATTGGAGGTGACAATCTCCAAGATTTAAAAGCAGGACATATTCTTGGCGCAACACCATGGAAACAGCAGGTCATGCAGATTATAGGTACGCTTGCAGCAGCGGTGGTACTTGGGTTGGTTTTGGATATTCTCCACACTGCTTACACCATAGGATCTCCCACACTTTCCGCCCCTCAGGCAACGTTAATGAAATCTGTTGCTGATGGTGTATTTACAGGCAACCTTCCATGGAATTTTGTATATATCGGCGGTATAATTGCCGTCATCTTAATTATGATTGATTTGAGACAAGAAAAAAACGGATCTGATTTTCGGGTTCCTGTATTGGCAGTTGCCGTTGGAATTTATTTACCGATTACTTTGACGGTCCCCATCTTTTTGGGTGGTATGATCAATCATCTAGGTAAAAAAGCCGGCGCTTCCAAATCATCAGAAAAACGAGGACTCCTTATGGCATCCGGTTTAATCACTGGGGAAGCATTGATGGGTATTCTTGTAGCTGTACCGATTTTTATTACCGGGGAAAAGCATTGGTGGCCAAATTTTAGTGGCTTTGAGTTCCTAGGTCCTGCTCTTTTCATAGGTGTATTTATTTGGTTGTATAAATCTGTATCAAAAAAATAGTTCAATGAAAATTTCAATGGGACTTCTTAAAAAACTACCGAAAGTAGAGCTCCACTGCCATTTGGATGGTTCACTGAACCCAGGAACCATAATAGACTTGGCAGAAAAACAAAAAGTTTCTCTACCTACAACCAATGTGGATGAATTAAAAAATATTCTTTCTATTGGTGATAAAAGAGTCTCGCTGGAAGAGTATCTAGAAAAATTCAAGATTACCCTCAGTGTCCTGCAAACCCCTGAGAGCTTGGAACGTACAGCATTTGAACTCATTCAGGAAGTTTCTAAAGAGAATGTCCGCTATATCGAAGTACGTTATTCCCCTATTCTTCATACTGAAAAGGGTATGACACCTGAAGAATCTGTTGATGCTGTACTGAAGGGATTAAAAACGGGAAAAGAAGAATTCGGAGTCAGGTCTGGAATTATCATTTGTGGAATTCGCAACATCAACCCAAAAATTTCACTCCAACTAGCAGAATTAACATACAGTTACAAAAATAAAGGTGTGGTAGGATTTGATCTTGCTGGTGCAGAAGAAAATTTTCCAGCAAAAGACCATATGGAAGCATTTTATTTTATCCTGAATAACAATCTGAATGTAACTATTCATGCAGGAGAGGCCTATGGCACATCATCTATTCACCAAGCAATTCACTATTGCGGAGCACACCGAATCGGTCACGGAACCCGACTCAGGGAAAACGAGGACCTCATGAAATATGTACAGGATCATCGCATTACCCTGGAGGTTTGCCTTACCTCAAACTGGCATACCCGGTCGGTCCAGTCTCTGGACCAACATCCTTTTAAATTGTATTACGACCAGGATATTCGAGTGACATTGAATACTGATAACCGTCTTATGTCAGACACAACTTTAACTAAGGAATTCTATCTTGCCCATGAACTGTTTGATCTTACACTTCATGATTTCAGGAACCTCACCATCACCGCTATAAAAAGCAGTTTTCTATCCCATGATAAGCGAAAAAAAATGATTCGATCAATCGCTGAAGAATTGGAAAACGAATTTGGATTGATGCCGGAATTTATTGCCCAGACAAAAATCTAATGATTTTTATTAAGTCCAGCGAAGTATCAAGGTCTTTTGTTTCCCACCTCTTTCTAAATAGTGGGGTTTGGAAATATTGAAGAGGAGAAAAGACTTTTACTTATAGCATTAATCTTATTTGTTTTACCGTGCAGTAAAAATAATGTTAAGGATATTTATTCTATAAAGTAGATATTGACCACACAACAAAAATATTAGGACTCTGTTAATAAAGAATTGGTTTATTTTCAATTAAACCCGTTCAAAGCGTCTGTCCAGCTCCTCGAGAGATAGCTGAACGATTATGGGTCGTCCATGGGGGCAATAATATGGATGCTCCGTGGCAAAAAGACGGCTCACCAATTCCTGCATTTCCTCAAATGTGAGGGGATCACCGGCTTTGATAGCACCATGGCAGGCGTAGGAAGCCGCCAACTTTTCCTGGGTTGAACTGTATTCTTTCCCGTGTTCAAGATAATGATCCAGAATATTTCTGATAATTGTTTTTTCACTACCCAGGCTCATATCTGTGGGAACCGCATCCAGGCGAATACTGGATTCTTCCTCTGCCTTTAACCTAAAACCAATCTTTTCGAGGTAAGGCAATAACTCCAGAAGAACTGAATACTCATCCGGAGAAAAAGTAAGCTTTTCTGGAAATAAAAGTGTCTGTGATGGAAGATGACTCTTCTCAAACGAGTTTAGAGCTTCTTCAAAGAGAACCCGCTCGTGCGCTACGTGCTGGTCTATGACAACCATCCCACTTTGGATAGGTGACAATATATATTTATTATGTATTTGCCAAATTTTCCCGGAAGACAATCCTTCGATTCCCTCTTGTTTCTCTGCCAGAACTGATGCGTATTCTTTTGCTCTTTTAAGATCTTCATTTTGATCCCTTTTTCCTGAAAATGGCATTTGAGAATGTCCGTTGGAAACTCCACCAAATTCTCCCAGTGGATTATTTTCAGAATAAAATAATTTTTTTTGTTGGCCCGATTCGAATGAAAAAGAAGTCTCCCCCCTGTCAAAACTGGGAATTGTTTCCAAAATATCCTTCAGCGATTTGGTTACCGCTGCTTTAATCACATGATAAATGCGCCATTCATCTTTAAATCTAACCTCCGTTTTCATGGGATGGACATTCACATCAACTTGGTCAACCGGCATGGAAATATTTAGAACAAAAAATGGATACTCACCTCTTTTAATTAATGATCTGAATCCGGAATACACCGCAGAATTCAACAGGCGGTCCTTAATAAATCGAGAGTTTAGAAAAATAAACTGTTCTCCCGGTCTGGATCGCACCAAATTTAAATTCCCCATTAACCCATCTATGGAGAAGTCACCCTTATCCATTGTGACCTTTAATAAGTTTTTTCCATATGTGGGATCAAAGAGTGAATTGATCCTATCAGATAAATCTTCACTTCGAGTTTGGAGCAGGGTTTTACCATCGGCAATTAGTGTCACATCGGTGTGTGGATTTCCCAAAGATAATTGACGAATAGTTTCGACAATTTTACGTAGTTCTACTTTTGGTGATTTCAGAAATTTCCGACGGGCTGGTGTATTATAAAATAGGCTGTGGATAGAAATTTGAGTCCCATCAACATCGGGAGCAGGCTCTGTGTCCGATATTGACCCATCTTTCACGATAACTTTCCCCCCGGAATGAGTGCCGTCACAGGAGTGTAAAACCATTTCTGAAACCGATGCAATACTCGCCAATGCTTCCCCTCTGAAACCAAGGGTGTCGATTCTAAACAGATCTTCTGCATCCTTGATTTTACTGGTGGAGTATCTTTGCACAGCTAAAGGTAAATCCTCAGGTGCAATCCCATCTCCATTATCAAGCACTTGAATGAGTGTATGTCCACCATTTTCGATGGTAATTTTCAGTTCGGTAGCACCTGCATCTAAACTATTTTCCATCAATTCCTTTACAACAGAGGCAGGTCGTTCAACCACTTCTCCTGCAGAAATTTTATTTCGTATATCTTCGGGTAAAATGTGAATGGAATTGTTCACAGAGACTCAATAACTTTTAATGTATTTGAAAATACCTGTTTATGAAGAGTTTCAGCATCTGAAATTAGTTCCTCTGAACGGGAACCGGCTTTTTCTGCAAAAGAATCCTCCCCGGAAAAGTCAGACAGATTGATCTGTACATTCATACAGGCTCCTCTAACCGCAGCCAATGCCATTTCTCCTGCTACCCCGGCATCACTCACAGAATTGGGATTTCCTTCCTTGACCAGTTGGTCAGCAAGCTCAAGAACTTTGAGGGAAGTCTCCGCCACTTTTAAAGGAATATCAATGGCATAGCAATTGGCATTTATGATCGATTCTTGACGATTTTTTTTCTCCTCATCATTAGATGCGGGAAGGCGTATAGCAGACAAAATTCCATTGAACGCATTGGTATCCTCATCTATCAGGAATAGCAATTTGTCTTTCAATTGTTGTGCCTGAATTCCAATTTCCTCCATCATAGATTTTTTTTTCAGGAATCCTTTTTTTTCATGGGTCAGCGCTGCCACCATGGATGTTAGTCCTGCTGCCAAGGTTCCGGAAAGGGCAGACACACTCCCTCCTCCTGGCGCCGGACTGTTAGAGGCTAATTCATCGGTAAACCCTGTAACAGGCATATTGATTAATTGCCCCTTATCAGATTCGCCAGACATATTTGCTGATTTTCCTTTACCTGCCTGAACAGCATACTCAATAATTTTTTCTTCAACATTGAAAATTGCTACATCGTTCAGCCCTAAAGATTGTACAGCTGTATCAATTATATCTTTTTCTGAAACTCCTCGAGTGCGGTTTTGTTTTTTGAGGTAATGGTTTCCTGCCGATACCATTGCTTCCAGAGGAATCAACCCAACCAATTCACTACCAGTAACACGAATCCCTCTTGCAACTGCTAATTCACAGGCAGTGTCAAACACATCATGTATAGTAGATTTTTTATAATTATTGAAATTAATGCTGATCTGAGCTCGATTGAAGGTATCCATATACCAACCGATTGCTTTTACATCCTTGAATTTTCCTGAGACTTTTACAGGACTTCCATCCTCATTTCGTACAATTTCACCATCCAGAAGATTTGCAGATTCTGGATTTGCAGTACGCTTGGATCTCCCCTTCTCTCTTAATTCAAAAGCAATGTCCGTTGCTAAACGTGTATCCCTGGTATTAAGGTTTATATTATAGGCAATAAGAAAATCACGGCACCCCATCACCGTAGCACCTGACTTTGAATTGAATTCCGTTGGACCAAAATCTGGTTTCCATTCCGGGTCTGCCAACTTTTTGGCCAACCCTTCATATTCACCATCTCTAATAACCGGAAGGTTTTTCCTCTCAGGAGTTTTAGCAGAATGTTCATACAAATAAACGGGAATATTCAATTCTTCTCCCACACGTTTACCAACTCTTTCTGACAGTTCGACGCAGTCATTAACAGTCACTCCGCTAACAGGAATAAATGGGCATACATCCGTTGCCCCCATGCGTGGGTGAGCCCCTTCCTGAATTTTCATATCAATAACTGAAGCTGCAGTTTTAATTCCTAAGAATGCAGCTTCTTCTACGGATGGTAAATCACCAACAAATGTGACGACAGTTCGGTTTGTATCTTTTCCCGGATCCACATCCAAAAGTGTAATACCATCAACACCAATGATAGAGTCAATAATTTGGTCTATTTTTGCCTGGTCACATCCCTCACTGAAATTTGGAACACACTCAACTAAACCCGACATCCCCTACATTCCTCCCGATTTTATATTTAAATAAATAATTAATCCAATGACAACAATAGTCATACTCACCGTCCATAACAACGATCGTGGTGAACTTTTCCGCTTAATGATCCGTCCAAAGTATGAAGTGTGTTCATATTTTTTCATATACCTGCAAACAGAAACAGGAAAAAATTAACAAAGGGACTCATTGCCCACCAAAGAGGAGAGATCTCCGTAAAATATCCTATCAAAATAAGTCCAAATAAAATTTGTGGTCCGTAAATCTGAAGTTTCATAACTAGGTCTGGTTTTTTTCGAACCATGAGTCCTGAGAATATCTGTGACCCGTCCAGAGGTGGAATGGGAATCATATTAAACACGGCAAGCATAATGTTAATCTGGGTAAACAAAACTAGCATCAGAATGAGAGATCCTCCAACAAGATGTGCACGAATAATCGTTCCTCCAACAAATGCCAATAATAAATTTGCAGCAGGACCAGCAAAAGAAATTTTCATCATATCTATTCTTGGATTTTGAAGATATCTAACATCCACAGGCACAGGTTTTGCCCAGCCAAATCCCACAAATAAAATCATTAGTGATCCCATAGGGTCAAGGTGCGCCAATGGATTTAATGTCAATCTACCGGAATGTTTCGCTGTGGGATCACCCAGTTTGTTAGCCATCCAGGCATGGGCAAATTCATGAAAGCACAAGGCAAATAACAGAACGGGGACTAAAAGAAGTAATACTTCTGGAGGGGTTCTTAGCAGCATCGCTTACCAACGTGGATGAAATGTTTTGTGAACTTCCTGAAGATGGTGTATATCAAGATGAGTATAAATCTGTGTTGTGACTATATTGGAATGACCCAGCATTTCCTGAACGGCTCTAAGATCTGCGCCACCTTCCAGTAAGTGGGTGGCAAAAGAGTGTCGAAATGTATGTGGACTGATTTGCTTTTTAATGTGAGCTTCTGTGGAATATTTTATTAAAATATTGTAAACGGTCATCCGAGTAAGGAGCTTTCCATTCCGGCTTAAGAAAATTTCTCCCACCTCTGATCCCCGCTTTAATAACATTGGCCTGGAATATTGCAAATATTGATCCAATATTTTCATCGCCCGAGGTCCTATAGGAACTAAGCGTTCCTTGTTTCCTTTTCCTCTCACTCGAATCATCTCCGAATCTTGCAAAATATCAATGCCTCTAAGGGTACAAGTTTCTGAGACTCTGAGCCCGCAAGAATATAAAATCTCCAATAAGGCTAAATCGCGTTTACCCAGAACAGATTCCGTGTCAATGTTGTCCAGAATTTCCTCCACCTCTTCCACAGATAAAACATTGGGTAAAGTTTGAGGTATTTTCCTACGCTTTATACTTACAGCAGAATTTTCATTTACAATCTCTTCCATGCATAAATATGCATGGAACCGATTAATTGATGATAAAGTCCGAGCAATAGTTCTGGAAGATAAACTGTCATCCGTAAGATAATGAATATAAGAGCGGATGTGTTCTGATTTAATTTTAGTCAATTTGCTAATTTCACATGAGTCCTGAATAAAATGAATATATTTTTTCAAATCTCTTTGATACGCATCAATGGTATTTTTCGATAAATTTTTTACCCGTAAAAGTCGGATGTAGTTGTTAAGATGATTTTCCATGGAATTAATCTTTTATTATAAAGACTGTTCCACAAGTTCACACAGAATATGACCACAGAGAATATGCCCTTCCTGAATACGCTGCGTGTCATCTGAGGGAATTGTAATGGTGATGTCTGCTTTTTCATTGATTTTACCGCCGTCTTTTCCTGTAAAAACAATGGTATAGATATCCATTTCTTCCGCAAGATCCACTGCTTTTATCACGTTATCGGAATTTCCGCTTGTTGTGATTCCGATTAAAACATCTCCCTTTTGACCCAACGCTGAAATCTGCCGTGAAAAGACGGAATTAAAATCCGTGTCGTTGCTCCATGCGGTCAAGAATGAGGAGTCAGTTGTAAGGGATATAGATGGGATTGCAGGCCTATCATGGTCTCTCAAACCTCCTACCAATTCAGTTGATAAATGCTGAGCTTGGGCGGCGCTACCTCCATTCCCACACCACAAGATTTTGTTCCCGTTTCGAACAGCTTCAATCATCATATTAGCTGCCTTATCCATGGACTCTCCACACCGGGAAACCATATCCAAAAAAACTGAAGAGGACTGATTTAATTGTCTTTCTATTTCCGTTTTATGATTCATATAAAATTAATTTTTATGAATAGCATCTGCAAATTCTTTCATGAGTGAATTATTTTGTGATGTTTCCAATACAGAACCTGTTACCACCATAGATGCTCCCGCTTCAATTTTAGATGCTGCTTCCTGTGGAGATTTAATCCCTCCGCCTACTATAAGGTTGATATTTAAATTTTCTACACACCGATTTATGATCTCTTCCGGTACAGATCTTTCCGCTCCACTCCCGGCTTCAAGATAAACAAATTTCATGCCCATATACTCCGCAGCCAGTGCATGTGCGACAGTAATATCTGGGCGATCCATAGGTATGGGCTTAGTTCCGCTCATGAATTCAACTGTCGAACGAGCACCACCATCAAGCAGTAAATATCCCGTAGGAATGGTTTCTAATCCAAGGTCTTTTATGATGGGAGCAGAGATGACCTGTTCTCCGATGAGATAATGAGGATTTCGTCCTGACAAAACAGATAGAAAGAGTACTGCGTCAAAATAGCTGTTTAATTGACTAACGCTTCCGGGGAAAAACACGACCGGTATTTTTGATTGCTCTTTAATATCCCTTACCCTGTCATGGCTTTTCCCGTCCATCATCAAACTCCCTCCAACAAGAAGAATATCCACATCTGATTCATTTGCCTGGATAACCATAGATTCGATTATACTATGATTTTTTTTATCTGGATCAAGAAGAACTGCATAGATTCCTCCCCGTATTTCATAAATAGATAATAGATGGGAATAAACTGAATGCATCTAGCTTATTAAGTTCCTATAATCTTCTGCTGATAATAAGTCAGAGATTTCATCAGGGTTAAATAATTCCATTTTAATAAGCCAGCCTTTTCCAATAGGATCTGAATTAATCAGTTCAACATTATCATCTAATTCAAGATTTAACTCAAGTATTTTCCCTGATACCGGTGCATATAAATCAGCCACTGTTTTGACTGCCTCTATTGTTCCAATGGTATCACCTTTCTGGAATGTATTTCCCTCATCCGGGAATTCAATAAACACAATATCACCTAATTCACTTTGGGCAAAATCTGTTATACCAATAATAGCCTGGCTATCCTCAATTTTAATCCATTCATGGTCATCGGTGTAAAGTAAACTATCCGTTATATTCATCAGTTATCTCTGCTAAGGGTTGTATTTAAAATCGTCTAAAAACGATGTATCAAACTCACCGGACTGAAATACCTTATCCATCATGATTGCTTCATGAAACGGGATGGTATTTTCCGGTCCTTCAATAATACACTCCTCCAGAGCTTGAATCATTCGGTTTATCGCCCGTTCACGGTTATTGGCATGAACAATTAATTTTCCAATCATAGAATCATAATAAGGAGGGATTTGATAACCGGCATAGGCATGAGAATCCACCCGAACCCCCTTACCTCCCGGCATATGGAAACTGGTTATTTTTTTTGGTGATGGAAAAAAATTATTACTGGGGTCTTCCGCATTTATCCTGCATTCGATGGCATGACCACGGAGATGAAAATTTTTAAAATATTCTGGGTATTTTTTCCCAACATGCATTCGAATCTGTTGTTTTATTAAATCAATACCTGTCACCATTTCTGTTACGGGGTGTTCAACTTGAATTCGTGTATTCATTTCCATAAAATAATAATTCAGATTTTTATCCACCAAAAACTCTACTGTTCCTACCCCAACATAATTCACTTTTTCCCCTGCTTGAATTGCTGTATCTCCCAGTTTTTTTCTCAATGATTCATCCACAATCGGCGAGGGTGATTCTTCCACTAATTTCTGGTGTCTACGCTGAATGGAACATTCCCGTTCTCCCAAATGAATGACATTTCCAAAAGAATCAGCCAAAATTTGCACTTCAATATGTCGTGGAGTTTCAATAAATTTTTCTAGGTAAAGATCTCCGTTTCCAAACGCAGATTCTGACTCTGTTTTTGCTGTACGAAATGCAAGACTCATTCCTTCCTTATCTTCGACCATCCGCATTCCCTTTCCCCCACCTCCAGCTGATGCTTTTAACATGACAGGATATCCCATTTTTTCTGCCAGAGATTCACTCTCTTCAACGGTCGATAATATATCATCGCTTCCTGGAATAACAGGAACCCCTGCTTCAGCCATAGTAGCTTTTGCCCTAGACTTATTTCCCATAGAATTAATGATATCTGGGTCAGGACCGATAAAAACGAAATTGTTTTCCCTACATATTTTTGAAAAGTCAGCATTTTCAGCCAAAAAACCATAACCGGGATGTATGGCATCCGCATTTGTTATTTCTCCAGCGGCTAAAATTCTGGGGATATTCAAGTAACTCTCACTACTGGGCCCCGGTCCAATGCATACAGCCTCACCGGCAAATTTTACATGAAGAGAGTACTTATCAGCTGTAGAGTAGACCGCAACGGTCTCAAGACCCATTTCATGACAGGCTCTTATAATGCGGAGAGCTATTTCTCCCCGATTTGCAATCAGTACCTTCTTAACCATATAAGTTTATTCTGAACGCAATACAAATAGCGGTTGATCAAATTCAACCGGGGAACCATTTTCAATCAGGACTTTTTCAATTGTTCCGTTTTCTTCTGCCTCAATTTCATTCATGATCTTCATCGCTTCAATGATACATAGTGTATCTCCCTTTACCACCTGATCACCCTCTTTTACAAAAGGATCGGCGTCTGGAGAAGAAGACCGATAAAATGTACCTGGCATGGGCGAATTTATTTTGTAACCACTTTGTTCATTTTCTTTTTTTTCACTTTCCTGGGATTCATCAGAGCTGTCTGCAGTACTTCTCAATGTGGAGGTGACAGATTCATCAGGAGCAACATCCTTCGCAGATGCTGCTTTTACTACTCTATATGTTTTTCCCCAAAAACGAACTTCAATTTCATTCACATCACTGTGTTCCAAAATATAAATGATTTCCTTTAATTTATCCTGCCACATAATTTATCCTTTTATGATTGTTTAGCCCGCTCAATGTAGTCACCTGTCCTAGTATCAATTTTTAGTGAGTCACCCTCATTAACAAATAAAGGTACATTTAAGTTAAATCCAGTTTCCATGGTAGCGGGTTTTGTCGCACCGGTGGCTGTATTCCCTTTAAAACCTGGTTCTGTCTCTGTCACCTTCAAAATAACATGTGCAGGAAGTCTTATATCCAGAACCTCGTTTCCATCAAAAAGGAGGTCCACTTCCATACCTGACATAAGGAAATATTTATCGTTACCTACTAACTCCAAATTAACCTGGATTTGGTCATAGGTTTGATTATCCATAAAATAAATAGACATATCATCCAGATATAAATATTGCATGGATTTTGCTTCTACTTTTATATATTCAATGCGAGCACCTGCATTAAAAGTTTCATCTATAATTTTTCCCGACTTCAGTTCTTTTAGTTTTGTCCTGACAAAGGCTCCGCCCTTACCAGGTTTTACATGCTGAAATTCAACTACTTTCCAACGTTTTCCCTTGTGGAATAGAACTGCTCCATTACGGATATCTGAGGTTGTTGCCATTTAAATTCCTTAATTCACTACATAAAATTTACACTAGGATGTTCACCAATTCAAATCCTCTACACTACTATGTCAATTCCCAATGTATTTTAGCCCATTTTAAAAATTCTTTGCTCCAATTAACATCTTCAATACGCTGATTTTTTGATGTGATTTCTCGAGCATATTTGATTTGATCAGCACGAGAAAGCAGGGAAATCCATTGTGCTAGTAGAGCATTGTCTATTGGAATAGTGTTTTTGTTTACAATGATTTCCTCCGTGGTCATTTCCAAAGATTTAATAAATACACTGTGTTCCACAAATTCACGTAAAATATGTGATAGATTAACATAAAATGTTTTGTCATCTAATTTATTCCCCAGTTTTTCAAGTCTTTCTACTGCCCGACTATATGGAGATTGAATATTTTCATAATTTGCCGGAACAAATGATTCAAATTTTTGTCGTTTAGACAATGCAAAAAGTAGGGTAAGAATAGTGAATACAAAAAAACTCCATTGTGCAATCCTTGCCCATGGTATTGGATAAACAATCGGAACAGGTTCCTTAATTGGTTTTATAGTTGATTGGGGGTCACCTGTCAAGGTTGATACAACAGTTATTTTCAATGGGTTTGTCTCTAACGAGAAATCTAAAGTTGAATCTTTGTCATGACTAATTCCAATGGAATAACCGGGGATCATATAGAATCCTGTATCCCATATGACAATCTGAAACAGGATTTTATTTTCTTCTTTAAGAATTGATTTTTTCCTTATTTCAATGGGATGTTCAACATTTAATTCCGAAAAAAGTAATCTTTGATTTGAAATCGCTCCTACTTCTACAGTTAAATGAATAACATCTCCAATAGTGACTTGATTCGTATCAAGGGATGCTTCAATACTAACAAAATTATTTTTTTCAGGTGTAGCAGTACATCCGTAAAAAACCATCCATCCAATAATTATCACACTCCCGAGTGAAAAAAACCCTCTATTCATTAAATTCGTTTTTCACGACGACGGAAAAAATCCATGAGAGGTTCAACATAATCTTCCTGGGTAGAAATTGAAATTATATCGAATTTAATTTTCTTACACTGTGATTGTAACTCACTGATACGATTGTTAAAGGTATTATTATAATCTATTCGATCTTGATATCTACTTGTATTGATCCAAAACTCTTTTTCTGATTCGGGATCAATCACCTTTACCAATCCCAAATCTGGCAATTCTGCTTCCGAAGGATCATAAAGTCTGACCCCAATTATATCATGTTTTTTGTTTACCATTTTTAAAGATGTCCAATAATTAGAGTCAACAAAATCTGAAATTAAAAATACTACACTTCGGCGTTTTGCGACTTTTAAAAGAAAATCCAGAGCAGAGTTAATAGACGTTCCTCTAAATTTTGGTTTGTAATAAAGTAATTCCCGAATAACCCTTAAAATATGAGATTTCCCTTTTTTAGGTGGTATATATTTTTCGACCTCACTACTAAATAACAAAACTCCTACTTTGTCATTATTTTTTATAGCAGAAAACCCTAATACTGCAGCAATTTCGGTTCCAAGTTCCATTTTCATTTTTTCAACAGTTCCATACTGTCCAGAACCACTCACATCCACAACCATATAAACTGTCAGCTCTCGTTCTTCTTCAAATATTTTAATAAAGGGAGTCCCAACTCGGGCAGATACATTCCAGTCGATCAAGCGAATATCATCGCCAGGTTGGTATTCCCGAACTTCTGAAAACATCATACCCCTTCCCTTAAAAACTGAATGGTATTCTCCCCCAAATAAATCATTTACTAATCCTTTTGTACGGATTTCTATACGCCGAACTTTGGATATTATTTCCTGAGGGATCATATCAATATATCAACCGAGATTTTGCAAATCCCGAAATTTAGGGTATTTCTATAGTATCGTAAAGACGTTGTATTATATCTTCAGAGGTCATTTCCTCTGCTTCAGCTTCATAGGATAGAATAACTCTATGCCGTAACACATCCATCCCAATATACCTAATATCTTCTGGAGTGACATAACCACGATGTTCAAGAAATGCTCTAGATTTAGCCGCCAGCGTAAGATTAATACTGGCACGTGGTGAACCACCATAATCAATTAAACCTTTTAGCTCAGATAAATTATAATCTTCCGGTTTTCGTGTTGCAAATACAAGATTTAAAACGTATTCCTCGATCTTTTCATCAACATATATTTCATTCACAACTTTTTGTGCATTAAGAATATGTTTAGGAGATATCACAGGTTCGATATTCAGGCCAAGAGATGTATTTGTAGATTGACGTAAAATCAATCTTTCTTCATCCTTATCTGGATAATCTACTTTTAATTTAAACATAAACCGATCAATTTGAGCTTCAGGCAGAGGATAAGTTCCTTCCTGTTCAATTGGATTTTGAGTCGCTAAAACCAGAAAAGGAGGGTTCAGAAAAAATGTTTCTTCACCGATGGTAATTTGACGTTCCTGCATCGCCTCCAATAGCGCACTTTGGACTTTGGATGGAGCCCTGTTTATCTCATCCGCTAAAATAATATTAGCAAAAATAGGACCTTTTCTTGTTTCAAAATCTCCTGTTTTCTGATTATATATTAATGTCCCCAATAAATCCGCAGGTAGCATATCTGGTGTAAATTGAAGACGTTGAAATTTTGTGTCAATCAACTGAGCAAGAGTTTTTACCATTAATGTTTTTGCCAGTCCAGGGACACCTTCTAACAAAATATGACCGTTTGCCAGCAAACTAATAATAATTTTATCGATCAGCTCTTTCTGCCCAATAATGACTTGACTGATAGATTTTCTTAAATCATCAACAAATGCTGATTCTTTTGAAATCTTTTCATTGACTTCGGTGAGGCTGAACTCTTTCATAACTTATTTAACATTAATTAGGATGAAATGTGCTTCAAAGCAGGAATATCATTAATATCCTTTCCCAACCACTGGATCTCAAACTGAACAGAGGGCGCCAGTTCATGATCAGGATACTTTTCAAGAAACAGATTATATTCCTTGAGGGCATTGACAGGGTCATACACTTTTTTATCTTTGATATTGGCATAGATATACCCAATCATAAATTGAGCATGTGGTTCTTCCCTGGACCCAGAAAATTTTATAACAACATTCTTATAATGAATAATAGCTTCACTATGGTCTTTTAAATCATTCGAGAAAACATCCCCGATCAAATATTGTGATTTGGGTGCGATATCTAAATCAGTATAATATTTTACGATATAGTCCAATGCGTCAACAGATGCATAGTACTCTTTCTCATTTCTCAATGTTTCGGCACGGGAGTATATTTTCAAAGCATAATTGCTCACATATTCCTGAGCTTCATTTTTCCTATCCCAATCCTCATGTTTTGTCACAATTTGAGTAAATCCACTGAGTGCCTTTCGATAATTTCCTGTATTAAAGGCTTCTTCAGCTTTCGAAAAAACATCTCCGGGGGATCTCTCACATCCTATCATGGAGAAACAAAGCATCAGTAAAAAAATGTATTGATTTGATTTATTCATAATTTTATCCAAAAAAACCGTGAAATTTATTAGGAAGGTGTTGATGATGCAAAGTTTTATTCCTTTTTGAATGTTCCGGTTTTTGTTATGTTTCATTTTAGAAAATATAATTTGCTCCCATTTGAATTTTCCATGTATCGGTTCCATCAAAAGGGGTAGCAAAATCCAATCGAAATGGAGCTATAGGAGTTTCAATTGTAATACCGAATCCACCATTCCACAAATAATTTTTTAATTCATCCTGATTCAATTTATCCGATAGCATTCCGCCATCAATAAATAACTCCCCTCCTACTATCCAAAAAATCGGGAAACGGATTTCCCAATTCGAAATAATTCTAAAAACATCTCCTGATGGATTACCTGTATCCTCATCAATTTGAAATCGCATCATATCCCAACCTCTTAAACTTGAGCTCCCTCCCAAATAAAACAAATCAAATTGGGGATCATCCGAGTTTGATGAATCCCATCCAAAAATTTTTCCAATTTTATATCTCCCTGCAAATATATAATTATTAACAATAATGGAATAATGATTGAAACCAAGATCAATCTTGTAAAAGGATTTGGATCCCCCTAAAATTCCTCCTGACATATGGAACATCCCCGTCAACCTATATCCTGAAGTAGAAATAATGGGATGGTCAGTTCTATCAATATAAGATGTTAATTTATAGGTACGGTGTTCTAAATTTTTCGTTTCAGAAAATTTTTCCCATTTCAATTCGGAAAGGAGATAAGATCTTTCGGTCAGATTATTTTGATTCACAATTTGAAATCCGTATCGTGCAATAAATGAATCTTTAAATTGTCCATAAGGCTTAAAATTTTCAAGAAAATATCCTATTTGTGTGGGGATCCTTCTTTTTAAAAACCATTGATTTCCTATATTGATGTTAAAGGTTATTTTTGGATAAAAATAATCCTGAGAAGGTATTAAATATCCCGCTAGATTGATATTAAGGTTTGTAGTAGAAGCATTTATACTTCTATTTCTCCATCCAATTTCTGCACCTGCACCGGGCAATGGTTCTGCCCCCTCATAATATTCTATTGGATAATAACCACCTATAGACTGCCATTCACGGGGTTTAAATTGTTTCATGTGAATTGTTAAATGGGCTGTTGAATCACTACCAGATATAGGAGCTGGAGAAATTTGAGCAAATGAAAATATCCCTGTCTCCAGTAGACGTCGTTGAGAATGATCAATTTTATCTTTATGATAAATTTCCCCTTTGTTGAAGGTCAATTCTCTCTCTGCCAAATAATGATTAATCCCTTCAATCCCTTCAATAGAAAATGATTTTATATAAACGTCTTTGCCTTCATTTATTTCAATCATAATTTCTGCTGAATCTTCAACTGATTCATATACATTAATTTTATTGAACAGTTTTCCAAACCGTTGATATTCATTATTTAATTCAGACAAGTTTTTATTCAGAGCTATGGGGTTATAAGGATTATTTACTTTCAATGACAAAATGTCTAATATTCGACTTTCCAGAATTTTATAATTTCCCAAAACTTTTGCTTGTTTTAATATAACTTGGTCCCCTTCTATAATATTAAAATATATATTTACAGATTCGTCTTGAATCACTACAGAATCTTTCACAGTGGAAGATAAAAATCCTTGTGATATACAAAATGTTTTTAAGCTAATCGCATCAAATTTCACAAGTCTTCTATCAAAATATTCTTTATTAAATACAGAAGACGGTTTAGTTCTGATAACACGTAATAAATCAAAACTATTCAGGGAATGTACACCATTAATATTCACCGACCTTACAACGAGTTTAGTTTTACTTTCCCCAAAAAGATTTGATGATAGGGTTGCTATCAAAACAAACAACATAAATTTCTTTTTCATTATATTATCTTAATAGGAGTAGCGTAGTCTGTATTTAGCATGTACCCGCCCATTTTCATCTACATTACCCAACAATGAAAAATGTCGGTTTACCTTATATTCAATTCCAACCATGTGGCTGGGATTTGTTAAAGAAAAAGATCTGTGGTATGCATATTGTAAAGATATCTTCTTGGAAAGGCCTGCTTTAATAGAGAACGCATCAGCCTTATTTGGATCAAATAATCCTGTTGCTCCTTCTATTTGAACTTCTTCTAAAATCCCTAACTCATTTAATCCACTCATTTCCATTATTTTTCGATCAAATTGGGTGTCCAACCATTTTTTAAGTTTTTCTGCAGCTTGATTTCCAAGTCCAGTATAGGAAATTGACTCATCTTCAAATCGTTTACCCCAAGTTAATAACTCTAGAATATCACTCTGAGAAAATCCGCTCTCACTGCTCAACGTCAAATTGGGTTCATTAAGTGGACCGGTAAAAGAAATTTGTATTTCCTCATCTTCTATATCTGTCATTGCAATTATATCTAATGTCGGATTGAATCCTTTTCGTGTGAAATATAATAAACCTTCCGATATAGTAAACACTTCACTATAGTAATAAAATTTACCATCAGTAAAAAATAATTCCCCAGAATAATCAGCTGTATTATTTCCCCATTTTGTATAGTGAAGTTCTCCACTAAGCTTTGCATCAATTTGACTATTTACTAATGAAATCGATTCTTTAATTGGAAAATCAATATCATAATAAAGCAGGCTACTTTCCTCATTTCTAACTTCCTTTCCAATTGTAACTGATGTGGTAAATTCTTTAAATAACATTAAATCATTCAACAGAATAGTTCCAACAATGGAAACTGTGTCACGTCCAGCAATATTTAGATCTATATTTACATCACCCTCCACATCATCGGTAAGAGATTTAAAGAATAATTTTTCTCCAGAAACCAGCAAATCATAATTTGGATTAAAAAACTGTGTGAGATCGATATTCCCATTCACAAATAGATTTTTACCACCTAATTTATTTCCTGATTTCATACATTGAAACTGGTCAATATTCAGGATATTTTGTTTCAGTGTCCCCTCTCCATCTATTTTAGTTATTGGATTACCAAGAGTACTAGTATACAACCTACAATCCTCCAATGATATCTTTCCATTTCTTATCAATTGCTCCCATCCTCCATTAATAGATAATTCAATGTTCACTGTTCCTCTTAAAGAGTCAGCTATTGATAAATAATCAGTTAAAAATTCCATGTGATTAAATGATCCTCTCACGTTTATATCTACCGGTTCATTTAACACTTTATTACCAAATTCAATAGAATTATAATCTAATTTCATAGGGAGAGAAGCTGAACCTTTAATATCCCCTTTAGAATTGGTACTAGTAAAAGAATCGAATGTTAACATGTTATTTCTATAATATCCTTTAGCAGACACAGCTCCCAAATCAATTTTATCATAAGAGCCATTTTTTATGGTTAAATAAAATTCATAAAGGGGCGAAGAGTTTTCGTTTTTAAGGTTGAAATTACCACTGACTATTCCTTCTATCGGAAACCCATCAGGAATAAATTGAGTTAAAATATCTGTATTGAGAAAACTGAAATGTGAACTGATATCAACTGTGTTTGATGAAGAAATCTCTTTTATTGGGATACTCCCAGTAATCTGTATACCAGTTTGTTCCTTATTTGTTAAAGAAAATTCTTCTATGTGAATAGTACCTTTTTTAAAAACAGCTGAAAGTGTCAAATCATTAAAAACTTGATTATAAATTTGTCCATTTTTCATAGTCATATCAAAGGAAGCAGATTGGTCAAGATCTGTTTTAGTAAATCCGATTTCACCAAATAAAAGACCGTATAAATCTAATTTGTTCTTTGGAAAAAATTTATTAATGAAACCACCATCGATATTAGACATCTTTATTCTACCATCTATCTTTGAGTCTACCTGTAATACTCCTTCAATAACCCCATCATCCACATGAACAACAAAAGGTTTAACTGAAATCCCATTGTGAATAAGTGTAGCCTCTATTGATTGAGGGATTGCCAAATAATGAGAATCATAAGCCATTTGAATCCGGTCAAGAGAAATAATTTTTCTCTGGATTATTTTACCTGAAGCTTGCAGAAAGTTTTCCCTGGAAATGGTAGAAATATCCTTTAAAAAAATATCTCCCTTGTCAAATGTCATATCCAACTCGCCCTCGCCCAGCTCAAATCCAGACCACTTTCCATTTTCGAAAGTCAAATTCATTCCACCACCTTGCAATATTTCTGGATTCTGGATATCCCCTTTTACTAACAATCGAGAACTTGAAAATAAATATGCATTAACATCTTCAACTAATAGGTCTAATTCAATTGATGGTGATGCAAAATCTCCATTAGCACTAATACTTCCTGTCACTTTTCCATCTATGTCAATTCCATTAATTTTGAAGGGGAGTAGTGCCAAATCCATATCCATCGAACTTATAGTCCATCGAGATTCACTGGATGGGATATCAAAAAATCCATCCATCTTAACATACTGGCCGTTGAGGATGGCTATCAGAGGTTCTGTTAATTCAAAGGTGGTACCGTCATAGGCTCCTGAAACGGAAACAGTTAAAGTATCTTTATGTAAGAGTCCGGTCTCCAAAACATCTGAAGAAAATGACCATTCTCTAATTTTATCATTTGATATAACACCTTCATAATTAAAATCTCCATCTAAAATAATCTTAGATTGAGTGTTAAACCAATCATCTAATTTGAGATGGTGAGCATAACATGACCCAGCTAACCGACCCTCCGGATTAAGCATAAAATTTATATCTAATGAAGAAGAATTAAATTCAATCCTTCCATTATTAATTATAACAATATTTTTTCTAATGTCTAAATCGAATTTACCTGGAATTGTATCCCCAATATCATTCCATAACTTCAAATTCGTTCTTGTATTACTCCCATGTACATCGAAGTTAATGTATCCACTCAATTGATTAAAATCGGGGTTAATTTTAGGGAAATCAGGTAAATAATCCACCAGTTTAAAATGCTTGAACTCCAAATTACTTTCGATAGATCTCTCCCTATTATCATTTAAAAGGATTGAATAGTGTATAGGAATATTTTTCCAATTTGCTTCTAACTCCATTGAGATATTTTGCTCATCCGCATCCAACCTAATTTTTCCTTCATCAATTTCAAGTTTATCCCAATATATTGAATCATTAATTACAGACTTATTCAATTGTAAACTCAACTTATTATCCTTTGCTTTCACAGATCCTTGTGAACTGAAAGCTATAGGGTAAAACTTATTTTCAACATTTATCGACCCTGAAATCGAATAGCTCTTTACCTGAAAATCTGGAAACATTTTGGGGATAATATTGAGATGGGATGTTGATGAATCTGATATATTTTCGTCTAGAATTGACATATGAATAGAACAATCATTTATATTAATTACCTCGAAAGATGGTAATCTGAAGAGCGTATTCAATATATTTAATTTAACCGACCAATCAGAAAATGTTACCGAATTTCCATTAGAATGATATATCTCCATTCCTTTTCCGGTAATTTTTGAAAGCATATTTCCATTTAAATCACCGAAATCTATTTTCCACAAACTCCCTTTTAATAAATTGTTATTGCAATAATTAGATATTTGATTTTTCCAAAGTCCGGGTTGCAGAAGCGTATAGCAAAATACACCCAAGATAATAATCCCTGAGACTATGATAATTTGAAATTGTTTCATGATTAATCCAGATGGTATAGGAATAACGAAATTACACCTTAACAGTTCCAAAAACAAAAAGAGCGCCATATGATGGCGCTCTTCCCAAAGCTGAAAAATATACAGCCATCAAATCAATCTACAACCTCGAAATCCGCATCTTCTATTTCTTTATCATCTTTACTATCAGTTTTTGATTTTTTCTTTGATTTCTCCTTTTCTGGTTCGTCTGGCTCTTCTGGTTTGGTCGCTTCATACATTTTAGAAGCTGATTTATTCCAAACATTGTTCAGCTCATCAATCGCTGCTTTTATATCGTCAATATTAGATCCTTCATTTGCCTTTTTCAATTTTTCCAAGGCACCGTTCAACTCCTCTTTCTCAGAGCCCAATTTATCTCCATGTTCATCAATATTCTTTTCCGTTTGATAAATAAGTTGTTCCGCCTGATTTTTCAATTCGATTGACTCACGCTTATCTTTATCCTCCTCCTCATGTTTCTTAGCATCTTTTACCATCTTATCAACTTCTGAATCAGATAATCCGCTAGAGGCTTCAATACGAATGCTCTGTTCTTTTCCAGTGGCCTTATCTTTTGCGTTCACATTTAAAATACCATTAGCATCGATATCAAATGTTACTTCAATTTGAGGGATACCTCTTTGTGCAGGAGGTATACCATCTAGGTGAAACCTTCCAATGGCCTTATTATCTACGGCCATTTCTCTTTCCCCCTGTAGAACGTGCACTTCTACAGTAGTTTGATTATCCGCAGCAGTACTGAATACCTGTGACTTACGTGTGGGAATAGTCGTATTCCTTTCAATCAGCTTTGTTGTAACACCCCCCAATGTTTCAATCCCCAAAGATAAAGGAGTTACATCCAAAAGGAGAATATCATCAACATCACCAGATAAGACACCACCTTGAATTGCAGCACCAACTGCAACTACTTCATCAGGATTGACACTCTTATTTGGTTCCTTATTAAATATTTCTTTCACTTTTTCCCGAATTGCAGGCATTCTGGTTGAACCACCAACCAAAATCACCTCATCTATTTCAGAGGATGAAAGTTTTGCATCCTTAATTGCATCTTTACAAGGTTTTATTATCCGGTTGATAAGATCACTAACTAATTCTTCAAATTTGGCTCTAGTGAGATTAAGATTTAAATGTTTTGGCCCCGAAGAGTCAGCAGTAATAAATGGCAAATTAATGTCAGTCTGTTTCGAACTGGACAATTCCTTCTTTGCATTTTCCGCAGCTTCTTTCAATCGCTGAACTGCCATGGGATCCTTTTTTAAGTCAACCCCGTCGCTTTTCTTAAATTCATTTGCAATCCAATCAATGACTTTTTGGTCAAAATCGTCACCGCCTAAATGGGTGTCTCCATTAGTTGATTTAACCTCAAAAACACCGTCTCCTAATTCCAAAACAGATATATCGAATGTTCCTCCTCCTAAATCAAAAACAGCAATTTTCTCATCTTTTTTCTTATCCAACCCATATGCCAATGATGCGGCAGTCGGCTCATTGATAATCCGCCTAACATTCAATCCTGCAATTTTCCCTGCATCTTTAGTTGCCTGTCTCTGGGAATCATTGAAATAAGCAGGAACTGTCACGACCGCATCGGTAACTTTTGTTCCTAAGTGGTCTTCTGCCATCTGTTTTAACTTTTGTAAAACCATAGCACTGATCTCTGGAGGAGTATATTCCTTACCACCTGCTTTGACTGTCGCTGCTCCACTGGAAGTCTTTACTATCTCATAAGGGACTTCGCTCATCTCTGTACTCACTTCATTATACATGCGTCCCATAAACCGTTTGATAGAATAAATGGTATTTGTTGGGTTGGTTACCGCTTGTCGTTTTGCCGGTTGACCTACAAGCCGTTCATCATTTTTCGCAAACGCAACTATAGAAGGGGTAGTTCTTCCCCCTTCTGGATTACTTATAACTGAAGGCTCTCCTCCTTCCAAAACAGCAACACAAGAATTTGTAGTACCTAAATCAATTCCAATAACTTTTCCCATAACTATTATTCTCCAATTTTAATGAGCAAATTAACTAACGATTTTGTGAGTTATTCAAGTCAACTATTATACCACAATAATTAATGTGTCTTATTGGCATATAATATTTGTAAATATTATTTTATGGCAGACAATAGCAGGGAATAACCCGGGGTTTTAGTTAGGTTATCTGTTATAAGGAGGCTTGGTTAGAGTCTTTTTGAAGGGTTTCTTTTGATATGGTGGTAATTTTTATATTTCCCTTTTGAGCATCTATTTTAATAGTATCACCTATTAACACTTCATTATCCAAAAGCATTTCAGCTATGGGGTCCTCTAAAGAGGATTGAACTTCCCTATATAAATTTCGCGCACCGTACTCCTGGCTGAAACCATGATTTACCATGGCAGCTTTAGCTTTTTTAGTAATGGAAATTTTTATCCCCATATCGGTCAAATTCTTTATCAAATCTTCCAGAAAAATATCAATTATTTTTAGTGCATCTTTTTCCAATAATGGATTAAATACGATAGCTTCATCTACTCGATTAATAAATTCAGGATTAAAAGTGTCTTTCATTTTTTCTAAAACACTTTCTTTAATTATAGCAGAATTGAATCCACTTTGTTTATTATCAAACCCAAATGTATTAGACTTCAAATCTTTGGTACCCAAGTTTGATGTCATTATAATAATTGAGTTTTTAAAATCAATTTTTCTACCGAGACCATCTGTTAATACACCTTCATCAAACAATTGCAATAATAAATTAAAAATATCAAAATGTGCTTTTTCTATTTCATCAAAAAGTACAACTGAAAATGGATTTCTTCGAATCTGCTCTGTTAGCTTTCCACCTTCTTCATAGCCTACATATCCTGGTGGGGCACCAATAAGCCGTGACACAGAGAATCGTTCTCTATATTCAGACATATCTAATTTTATGAGAGCCTCCTGTCGGTTGAACATTTGATCAGCTAACACTTTTGCCAATTCTGTTTTTCCAACCCCTGTCGGACCAAGAAAAAGGAAAACACCGATGGGACGTTCGGGGTTTTTTAATCCCGTCCGTGCTCTCCTGATTGCCCGTGTAAGACAATGTATTGCTTCATCTTGAGCTATTATTTTTTTACCTAATTCATTACCCATATTCAATAATTTTTGAGATTCAGATTGAACAACTTTATTAAGGGGGATTCCAGTCATTTGTGCAACAACATCTGAAATCATCTCTTCTGTTACTTCCACAGGGTGTTTCTTATCTTCCTCATTCCACATTTTTTGTGCTCTTTTAAGCTTTCTATGGAGTTTTTGTTCACAATCTCTCAAAGCAGCAGCTTCCTCAAATTTTTGGAGTGAAACTACAGTTTCTTTTTCCCGATTGATTTGATCAATTTCAATCTCAATATCCAATATATCTTTTGGAACTGTCAAATTATGAATATAAGCCCTTGAGCCTGATTCATCCATAATATCTATTGCTTTATCTGGTAGAAAACGTTCAGAAATATATCGGTGAGATAAATAGACACATGATTCGATTGCTTTTTGAGAGTAAGTAACATTGTGGTGAACTTCATAGTTTGCCTTCAGTCCTTCCAAAATTTCTATTGATTCTTCCACCGATGGAGGATGAACCAATATCTTTTGAAATCTGCGCTCCAATGCTCCATCTTTTTCAACATGTTTTCTATATTCATCCAAGGTCGTTGCTCCAATACAATGTATGTCTCCTCTCGCCAAGGCGGGTTTAAACATATTGGAAGCATCCAACGAACCTGCTGCACTTCCAGCACCGACCAAAGTATGTAATTCATCTATAAATAAAATGATATCTTTTGTGTCCTCCAGTTCAGTCATAATGGTTTTTATTCGTTCTTCGAACTGCCCTCTATATTTTGTGCCAGAAACAATTGCCGCTAGATCTAACGCAAGAATGCGTTTATTGTGAAGAATCCGGGGTACAGTTTTAGTAATTATTCTTTGGGCTAATCCTTCAATAATGGCTGTTTTACCAACCCCCGGTTCTCCAATGAGAACGGGGTTATTTTTTTTCCTTCTAGTTAAGATTTGAGAGACCCGTTCAATCTCATTTTCTCTTCCGATAATCGGGTCTAATTCGTTTTTTTTAGCTAAAAAAGTTATATCTCTTGAAAAATGATCTAGAGCTGGAGTTTTCTGTTTTGTGATTTTTTCAGGAACAAATGCGGTTACATTTTTATTTTTTTTAAATTCTTTTTTTTCTACTAGTAATTCCCTAATTATTTTATAATTGATACTAAATGCATTAAGAGTCTCAAAGGCAATACCCTCAGGTTCTCTTAAAATAGCCAAAAGAAGATGCTCGTCATCTGCCACAGTGACATTTAATTTCGTGGCTTCATTATATGTATTCCGTAAAATACGTTCAGCTCGTCTTGTCAATGGAAGATGCCCCAATGTCACTGTATCATTTGAAATTTTAATCAAGTCCTCAATCATTAAACACATCTCATCCAAATCACAATTATATATTTCAAATAATTTAATTGACACACCCGTTCCCTTCTTTATCATGCTTAGAAGAAGATGTTCAGAACCAACATAACTATGACCTAAACGGATCGCCTCTTCTTTTGCGTACCGCATTATGGATTGAACTCGTTTAGAAAAATTCTCTTTCATATATTCAAAATTACCCTTTAGTAAGAAAGAATCAAAGGTTATCCATCACATTCAACATAGAGTCTATAAGACAAAACCTTCGATGAGCTATTTGAGCAACCATTGTATCATGAGTGGCAATTAAAAATGTTTGTTTGAATTCATCACTGATCTTTTTAATTAAGTCCAAAAGGATTTTTGTATTGGTTTTATCCAAATTTCCAGTTGGTTCATCTGCCAACACTAGGGCAGGTTTTTGGATGAGCGCTCTCATTATTGCAACTCGCTGTCTTTCTCCTCCGGATAATTGTTGAGGATAATGAGTCATTCTTTCAGTCAAATTCATGAATTCAAAGAGCTCAAGTGCACGAGATCGCACTTCTTGAGAAGTTTCTCTAATCAACGATGGAATTAATACATTTTCAAAAGCGGTAAACTCTGGTAATAGATGATGAAACTGAAAGACAAAACCTAATTTTTTATTTCTCAATTGTGCCGTTTCTTTTTCTGATATTTTTGATACATCCTTCCCATTTATTTTAACAATACCAGAGTCAGGTAAATCTAATGTCCCTAAAATATTTAACAATGTTGATTTCCCTGATCCTGATGAACCCATTATGGATACAATTTCTCCCTCATTTAATTCCAAAGAGATATCTTTTAAAACTAAAAGACGATTTAGTCCATTAGAATAAGATTTGTTAATATGGGCGCAGGATAAAATCATTTTTCAAGTTGAATTGCATTAATTACGGGAATCATAACTGCTCGCCTAGAAGCAAGATAAGATGCGACATAAACCAAAACCAAAGCTGAAATAGGAACAAGTAAGAATTCAGTGAATGGTAGTTTCATTGGAAGTGCTTCCATAAAATAAATGTCTTCTGGCAGAGGGAGTAAATCCAAATTAGTTTGCAACCAAACTAATAGTCCACCAATCGTTGAACCGGCGAAACATCCTATGCATCCTAGTATTAAACCCTGATTGATTACAATATTCTTAATATCTTTGCTGGAATAACCCATAACCTTCAACATTCCTAATTCTCTCCATTTTTGTCTAATGATTAAAACAAGGTTAGAAATGAGATTAAAACAGGCAACCACAATTATCAATCCCAGAACCATGATTGCCCCTTTTTTTTCTAACTGCATTGCCTGAACTAATGCAGAATGATAATCTTTCCATGTCTCAACCAGACCCTGTTCCCCAACTAAAGATATAATTTCATTTTTTGTGGTATTAAGAGATACTCCCTGAGCAACTCGTATATCTATCCCGTTATTATTGTGTAATGTAGAAAATAGATTTCTTCCCATTGCCAACGGAATAAAAACTAACCGTTCATCATAATCCAGTACTTTAGAAGAAAAAATACCTCCCACTATCCCTTTCACCTGTAGAGGGAATCCGATCGAAAGTCTCATAGATTGAGGATTAGTGAAACTAATTTCATCTCCCAAGTCTAATTGCAATTTTTCTGAGAGCGTTTCACCTATATAAATCTGATTATTCTTTTCATTATATATGTTATCGATTTGAGTCACACTCCCTATAGAATAAAACTCTGAAATCGAATCTACCATCACAGCTTTTACACGAACCACTGCAGTTTCCATTGCCTCATTAATGGCAACCCCTTTTCCACTTATAAATGGCATCAATTGATTTATTCCCTGCAAGTCTTTCAAATTATTCATTGTTCCTTCAGAAATATTATTACCCTCAATCCGAATTTCTCCTTCGATACCAACGATTTTTTCCGTCACTTTTGACTCAAATCCATTTAATACAGCTATCGAGACAATCAATGCAAAACAACCGATGGCAATGCCTAGCACTGCTATCCATCCAGTATATTTTCCTGCAAAGTTATTTCCTGTATGAAAAAATCTCTTAGCAATAAATGTAGTGGGATTCATTCGTATCTAACAGCTTCAGCAGGCTTAATTTTTCCTGCATAAGATGTGGGCAAAACAGATGCCATTATTGAAATCAATATACTCGAAATAAAAATAAGATAAAAATATTTCCACGATATAATTACTGGTATTCTATCCATGAAATACACATCTTCAGGTATGGAAATCAATTGATATTCTGCTTGGAGCCAAATTAAGAAAATAGATGAAATGCCTCCCAGAATTGTGCCGACTGTACCAATAATTGTTCCCTCAACCATAAAAATGGTTCGAATCTGTTTTCGTGTACAACCTAATGCTTTTAAAATGCCAATTTCTTTTATTTTTTCTATGATTATCATGCAAATAGCAGATACAATATTTATAATTCCAACTAAGGCAATCATACTGAAAATAATCAAAATAGGCCATTGCTGAACAGACATCCACTTGTAAAGGTTGCTGTGTTTTTCTTTCCAAGTTGTGATAAAATAAGGATACCCCAATATTTGAAATAAATCGTCTGTCACACGATGAATAATTTTATTGTTTTTCAGGTGAATAGATATTCCTGATATTTGTCCGTCCATTGATAAAAATTCTTTGGCATCCTTCAAGGAAGTATATACCATTGATCTGTCATACTCAGTGATACCTGACTGGAATAGCCCTCCAACAGTCATTTGTTTTAATTGTGTTCCATTCATTTTTGAAGTATATGCATCCATTTGTGTAAAAACAATTTTATCACCCACCATAACGTCCAGTTCGTCAGCTAATCTTTTACCTATTAAACAATGGTTATTTTTCAAATGTGGAGATCCAAATTTCAACAATGAACCCATTTTATATGAAGAATCATTCTCAGGGATCCCTTCTAATAGAACACTTTGAATTCTCTGACCTTTGCGAACAATAACGGGTTTTCTTACATAAGAAACTGCCCTCAAATCAGTTATATGAGAACTTAAATATTGGTTTAAACTATCTTGATTCTCCGAAATTGGATAGCCTAAAATATGTTGAATCTGAATATGTCCATCAAATGATACCAATTTTTTTGAAAGGGTTTTTTCAAACCCATTTAGAATACTCATAGTTATAAAAAGGGCTGTAATTCCAATTGCCAATCCAATCACAGACAGTAAACTTGCAAATGATGTAAAACTATTAGAAGCTGGTGACCGTAAATGGCGATATGATACGGTACTGATAAATGACATATTTTTGTCTAACGTTATACAGATCTGAGGGTTGGAAATAGAATGACATCTTTTATCCAACGTTGACCAGTCATAAGCATAACCAAACGATCAATACCTAAACCTACGCCTCCAGTAGGTGGCATTCCCGTTTCCATTGCTTCTAAAAACTGTTCATCAATTGGGTGAGCCTCCTCATCTCCTTCTTGAAGCAATTTTGCCTGCATTTCAAATCGTATCCTTTGTTCGATGGGATCATTTAACTCCGTAAAAGAATTTGCAAATTCTGTTCCAGCAATGAATAGTTCAAATCGTTCCACTAATTCTGGATTACCGTTTCTGTGACCTTTGGCCAAAGGGGAAATTACCTTAGGATAATCTGTAACGAAAGTTGGTTGGATTAAGGTCGGCTCAACAATATGTTTCATCAATTCATCCAAGAATTGTCCGTAGGTCGCATCTTTTTTCATGTCCAACCCATTATTTTTACATAATCTGGATAAATCCTGTTCATCTGAACTTGAAAGATCCATCCCAAATATATCATTCATCAATTGAAAAATGGGTTTTCGTAAAAATGGTTTTGAGAAATCAATAGTAACATCATTCCAGACGACTGTGGTGATATCCAAAGAATCTGCTACGTATTTCATCAAGGTTTCCACCGTTTCCATATTTTTTTCATAATCGGCGTATGCTTCATACCATTCAAGCATGGTAAACTCAGGATTATGATTTCTGTCAATACCCTCGTTTCTAAAATCCTTACTCATTTCATAAACTTTATTAAAGCCACCAATGATGAGTCGTTTTAAGTACAGTTCATCAGCTATACGAAGATAGAATTGTTGATCCAAAGCATTGTGATGAGTCGTGAACGGACGGGCATTCGCTCCACCATACAGTGGTTGCAAAATAGGAGTTTCTACCTCCAAAAATCCCTGTTCATCTAGAAACTTTCTGATATGACGAATGATTTTTGACCGTTGGACAAACACTTTCTTCACTTCAGGATTTACGATTAAATCTAAATGCCGCTGACGGTACCTCTGTTCCTTATCTGTAAAAGCATCAAATATTTCTCCATCCTTCTCTTTTACAATGGGCAAAGGCCTGATACTTTTTGACAAAATTGTTATTGTTTCGGCATAAATGGAAACTTCTCCGGTTTTTGTTTTGAATACATTTCCCTCTACACCGATAAAATCACCAATATCACATAATTTAAAATGAGTGTAGTTTTGTTCCCCCACATCATCCCGACGAATATATAGTTGAATGCGTCCCTCCTGATCCTGAATATGACAAAAACAGGCTTTCCCCATTTTCCTAACAGACATTATCCTTCCGGCTGCAGTGACTGTCTGATTTTCAAATCGTTCAAAATTATTCAGGATTTCACTACTTGATAGTTCAGGTTTAAAAATATGAGGAAATGGCTCTACACCATCTTGTCGAAGTTCCTCTAATTTTTGTTTTCGGAATTGTATGATTTGTTTAAGACCTGTTTTTTCTTCTGACATTATTGACTCATATGTTGCATTAAATACGTTTGAATAAATCTATCTATCTCCCCATCCATTACAGCCTGTGTATTGGATGTTTCTTCTTTTGTACGATGATCTTTAACCATATTATATGGGTGAAATACATAAGAACGTATCTGACTTCCCCAACCAATATCTTTTTTCTCACTGGCTAATTCCTGAGCGGATTCCCTTTCCTTCTCCAATTCCAATTGATATAATCGGGCTTTCAAAACTTTCATCGCCTGTGATTTATTTTTATGCTGGGAGCGTTCATTTTGGCATTGCACCACTATTCCAGATGGAATATGGGTAATCCTAATTGCTGAATCAGTTTTATTCACATGTTGTCCTCCGGCACCGCTAGCTCGAAATGTATCAATTCGTAGATCATTGGAATCTATTTCTATTTTAATTTCCTCTTCAATCGATGGATATACAAACACACTGGCAAAAGACGTATGCCTTCTGCTGTTTGCATCGAATGGTGAGATACGAACCAGACGGTGGACGCCCGCTTCAGCTTTTAATTGACCGTATGCATAATCTCCTCCAATCTCAATTGTCACATCCTTTATTCCAGCTTCATCTCCGGGCTGATAATCCAATAATTTTTGAGAAAACCCTTTCCTTTCAATCCAGCGATTGTACATACGGTAAAGCATGTTCGCCCAGTCCTGGCTCTCTGTTCCTCCTGCACCGGGATGAATGGTCAAAATCGCATTTTCCATGTCTTCAGGTTTACCTAAAATCAGTTTTAATTCCTGGTCACGAATTAAACTGGAGAACTCAATTATTTCCTTTTCAACTTCTTCAACCGTTGACTCGCCTTCATTGAGAAATTCAAATAGTACACCAATGTCACCTTGCATCTGATTCAGAGTGTCCCATGTCTGAATATCTTTTTCAATAATAGATATTTTTTTTAGTGTGGTGGCTGCAGAGTTTTTGTCATTCCAAAAATCTTCAGCATAAGTAAGCTGTCTTAATTCTATGAGT
>Ga0187827_10000857_pt1 | contig 46123 bp, 25 predicted proteins | sample ETNtaG_39_FD_167969 | JGI IMG/M metagenome (GOLD analysis project Ga0187827, IMG submission 167969) | Marine microbial and viral communities from oxygen minimum zone, Eastern Pacific Ocean - ETNP2014_SV_150_PacBio MetaG (Illumina Assembly) | ecosystem: Environmental > Aquatic > Marine > Hypoxic...
CGGGTCTGGGCCAGCCATCAATGTTCAATACCGACGTGATCCTGAAGGAGATGCTGCACGCGGGGAAGACTGCAGAAGACGCCCGCACCGGCGGCCCCAGCGGGTGCGTGACGATCAGCTCGTTCGGCAAAGAGAGCTGCACGCTGACCGGCTATCTGAACTGGCCCAAAATTCTGGAACTTGCCCTGAACAACGGAGTCGATCCGAACACAGGACAGCAAGTGGGGCCCGCGACAGGCGATCCGCGCAGGTTCGAGTCGTTTGCCCACGTATTCGACGCATACTCGAAACAGTTGGGTTACTTCGTGGACGTGAAGATCGAGGGAAACAACCGAATTGAGCGCCTGTTCGCTACAGAAATGCCGTGCCCCTTCATGTCGGTTCTGATGGATGACTGCATCGAACGCGCGAGGGACTATCACGACGGCGGGGCGCGCTACAACTCGACGTACATTCAAGGCGTGGGGATGGGCACGGTGACCGACTCTCTGACCGCACTGAAGTGCCACGTCTTTGATGAACACAAACTCTCGATGGAAGAGATGCTAGACGCGCTTCGGACCGACTTCGGCGGCCGCGAGCCACTCCGGCAGATGCTCGCACTTCGGACACCGGCTTACGGCAATGACGACGACTGTGCTGACAAGATTGCTGAAAGAGTTTTCGATCTTTACTTCGATTGCCTCGACGGCCGCCCTAACACGAAGGGAGGCCACTACCGGGTCAACCTCCTGCCCACGACGGTGCACATCTACTTTGGGCAAGTCACCGGTGCCTTGCCCAATGGCCGGAAAGCGGGCGAGGCGCTCTCGGAGGGCATCTCACCGACCCAGGGGGCCGATGTGCGAGGCCCTACGGCCGTGCTGAAGTCGGCCGCCAGAATCGACCACGCGCGTACGGGGGGCACACTCCTGAATCTGAAGTTTGACCCATCGCTGCTCCGCGGCGAGGGGCTGGACCGGTTGTGTGGTCTGGTGCGAGGGTACTTCGGTCTGGGCGGGCACCACTGCCAGTTCAACGTTGTGGACGCGGGAACCCTCAGGAACGCGCAGAGGCGTCCCGACGAGCACCGCAATCTGATCGTCCGGGTCGCGGGATACAGCGATTACTTCGCGGACATCGGCCCGGAGTTGCAGGAAGAGATCATCTCGCGCACGGAACAGCAATTGGCGTAGTATGGCATAGGGTCGAGGCAATAGATCTCTCCGTGATTGCACACGCAGATCAGTTTCGTCGAACCGTCCGGGTGGATGCTCGCTGGAGCGATGTGCCATGCGTTTCCCGGAATTGTTGTCTGCTCTAAAGGCTCCCCACGGGCGGACGGTACAAGAAGGAACAAGAGAAGCGCGCGAAAGAAGAGCATGGTTACTTTCTTCTACTCTGGGGCAGGGATTGTCGTCTTGTTGTCACCTCTCGGTTGAGCTTTCCACAACAGGAACTATTAAAACAGTCTCATCTGGAAAAGAAACGTCACTGAAACGTCAGGACCCTGGGACTTGTGTCAGAATGTGCAAATAGTCAATAATGTGCGAGAGACGCTCCTCCTATTAAAGGAGCAGCGCGACTCTGGAAGAGACTCACCTGAGAGGACAGTCCAATGAAACTGAAATGCGGTGTGGCCGGGCTTGGCCGAGGCCGAACTTTTGTTGAGGAGCTCAGGAAGATATCGGGCTGCGAAGTCGTGGCGGTATGCGATGAGAACCCTCATAAACTCGAGGATTACGGCGATCTTCGGACATTCACAGAATATGACGCTTTCATCAATGACGGCGGCATGGATGTCGTCGCTATCATTACACGCGGGCCCGACCACGCGGCGCAAAGCGTGACGGCCCTCGGGGCAGGCTTGCACGTCATCTGTGAGACGCCCTGCGTGTACACAGTCGATGAAGCGCGAGAGGTCGTCAATGCCGCCAGAAGCTCCTCGGCAAGATACATGCTGACCGAGGATTACATCTTCATGGGCTGGGTGCAGACATGGGAAAAACTGATCGAGGACGGCAAGCTCGGGGAAATCGTCTACGCAGAAGGCGAATACACGCACGATTGCCGGAACATATTTTTTATCGACGAGTCCGGAGCTTACGTGCCGCTCAAGGACAGAGACAAACATTCGAATCTGGGACTCGCCTGGCGGGCGACTGACCTGCCCCCTCTTAAATACTGTTCGCACACGCTCGGGCCGCTTCTTCACCTGATGTCTGACCGTTGCGTCACCGCATCGGGGCTTCAATCGGGATGCAAGTCAGTGCCGGGGAGCGGCGCCATCGACATGGAAGTCGGCATCTTCAAGACAGAGAAGGGAAGCCTTGTCCGACTGACCAACGGCTTTTCCATTGCCCATCCCTTTGCCTACTTCGTTGGGCTTTACGGAACTAAAGGCAGCGTCAAAATGCTCCGCATTGGAGAATCATCGGTCAAGGCGTGGTTCGAGGATGAGCATTCAGGCTCGAGCTGGGTCGACCTGCCCGCGCAATGGGCCGACCGGGACGACGGGAGGGTGTGGCTTTCCGTCTGCATCGAAGGCTTCATCGACAGCGTCCGCAATGACACAGAGCCGCCCATCGATGTCTACAAGTCGATGGACTACACGCTGCCGGGAATCTGTGCGCACGATTCCGCAGAGCAGGGCGGCAACGTAATGGAGATACCGGACCTTCGCGGTTCCACGTGACATCTGTTGTCCTCGCCCTCGAAATAGGAGCACTATTGACGGGGAGTCTTCTCCAGGTGCACCAGCCTGAAATCTTCATAACCCAGCTTCAAATGCAGAACTTTGTTCTCGATTGAGAAGACTTCATCGGTGAGGGGATTGGTGGCCTTCCATTCGCCGTTCAGGTTCAGCTTGATGCGGCTCTCCGTAGTTCCGGCCGCCTTTGCGAAGCATGCGACCGCGAGCATGTAGTCGCCCTTTGGCCTGCCCCAGGCAGAGACGAGAACCTGGCTTGTCCGGGATTCGAATGGGCTGGGGCGGTAGTAGGGCAGCCATTGGCAGCCGGGCTCGCGGAACGGTTCGATCACGTCGCGGATTCTTGCCGTCTTGCGTTGCATGTCGTTCCGGCCGTTGGCGCCGCCTGGCCGTACCCGCGCATCGTGGATGAGCATGTAAGCCCAGTAACGTCTGGCGTAGCGGAGATAGAGCGGCGTGCTGCCCAGCGTCTCGATGGGTATTCCCCACGCACGCCGGGCGTATCTCACTCGGATTTCGGGAAGCCGCTCAGGGCTGAAAGGCTCGTGCTCTCCTGTGTAGATGATGTCGCAGAATGAAGTCGTCGGTATGCAGAGGCAGAAGGACTGGTGCACGTCGACGATTCCTTCCGGCTTGTTCAAATGCGTGACTGCATAGAGCCGCTTGAGCATTTCCCTGGTGGCGAAGATGGGATACGTTCCCTGCCACTGTCCCTTCGAATCGCGGTATCCGCAGCCGTGATGTGAGTTGGCGCAGAGGGAAGCCTTTGTGTTGCCGTCCATGTAGATGCCATCGAGGTCGGACTCTTTGAGAACCTTTTCGAAGGACGCAACGAAATAATCCGTGTAAGGGCTGTTCGCGCAGGTCGAATCCGCATCGTAGTTCCGTGCCGTTGGAATCTTAGATGGATTCATCCACCGGGTCCGTGGATGCAGTCCCCATTCGTGAAAATACTCTTCGTAGTTCGGGTGGAGCGGGTTGATAGCTTTGTAGGTGTACACGTAATACTTGAGACCCTTGCGATGGATGGCCTCGATACGGGATCGGAAGACTTCGGGAGTCAGCAGAAGGTCGAGTGCGCCCATGTATCGATGCCAGCGCCAGTCCAGCGCATGGGTCAGACCGAGGTGATCGTGGGCAAATTGGAGCCAGCTTCCGGGCGGTTGAACCACGGCCCTCACTCCGCGGCCAAACTTCGCGGGGACAAAGGTACATCCAAGAGTCGGCACGCCGCCGGCATCCGGCCTGGTCGAGACTTCGGGGGCCGTACGGCCGTGTTCGCCGTCCGGGGTGAAACTCCCGGCAAGGTGGTCAAGCAGCAAAACGTCTTTGTCCTTGACCGGCTTGCTGGCAGCTAACTCGGTAGCGTTCCTCGGACGGGAAGAGACTCGGACTTCGTCGAAGACAAACGCGGTGCGGTGTCGCCAGGCATCGCCGGCTCCGAGAGCAAGGATTTCGTGTGGAAGAGTCTTCGCTTCTTCTTTCGGCACGAGGCCTGCCTGCGCCACAGAGGCCACTCGCTTTCCGTTGAAGTGAAGAGCCAGTTCGTCTCCCCAGGTAAGAGCGACATGATCCGTCCGTCACTATTCCTTACTGCCGGAAGGCGCCGCGTATTGACGGCGTGCTTGAAACAGGCGAGTGGCAATTTGCTTCGGCGGTGAGCCTGCTCGAGGCATATCCGGGGCGGGGATACGCGCGGGCCGTCCGCGCCGAGCAGCCGATTTTCTTCGTCTGTTGGGATGAGAAATCTCTGTATGTGGCTATGCGTTCCATCGATTCGAACACGAACACTATCGTCGCAGCGTGTTCGATGCACGACAACGTCCGCATCATCGGAGACGACTGCGTTGAACTGATGATAGCCCCCGGCGCTGGCGAGGATCTCAAGAGGTTTGATTTCCCTACCTATTACTTCGCGTTCAATTCCATCGGCACGGTATGGGACGCGAAGTTCATCACGTTGCTCAACGAAAAGCACAACTCCTGGGAAAGTGGCGCAGAGATCGAACATAAGGTCGACGGAACACTCTGGACGAGCGAGATGCGGATTCCTCTGGCCGCCATCAGCAAGGAAAGGCCCAGCGAGGGAACGGTCTGGCGGATGAACTTCGACCGCACTTACCGGGGTTACCACTGGTCGGCCTGGAATGCGGGCGGAGGATTAAACGATGCACGCATCGGCGGCAATGTAACGTTCTCAAAGAAGTCCCCGGCCGTTCGGCTCGTTGATGTGTACCCGATCACCGTGGGAAAACTGCAGGTGACTTTCGCTGCCGCTAATCCCACCGGGACCCCGCAGTCGCTTCGCTTCAATGTGCAATGTTCCGGGCAGCCTGAAAAAGGCAAGCCGCCGGTAAAAGTAGGTGAAGTCGAAAAGAAGATCACCATCGAACCGGGCAAAGTCACCGAGGTCATTCTCGGCCAGGGAGAAAAGCTGCTGCCGTACAACCGCCTGGCCATACAGGTAGCCGGCGAGGATGGTGCGCGGCTGTTCTCCATCAATCGCGCGGTACACGTACCGTCTCTGCGCTTTCAAAAGAGAGTGGCTCGCAGCGTTCCCCTTGTTTACGTATTTCCACGCTTTCTGCCCTCGCTGGAACGGCTGTCAGTACTGGTCGATACAACCGCATGGATGAAGAAGACCGGTTACGTGGGCAAGAGCCCATCGGCACAGATTCAGGTGTTCGCCAAAGGCGATGCTGCCGGCAAGCCGCTCTTCCAGGGCGTGCTGAAAGACTTCAAGGACAGTCGCGAAGTCTGGCGACATTCGACCAAAGAACTTCCGGAAGGGGAATACGAGGTGAGAGTCAAAGTGATGGCCGGAAACGGCGAACTGATTGCCAAACACGACGACTGGTTCGAGAAGCGCATCTTTGACTGGATGAAGAGGCCGCGTGGTCTGATCACCGAAGTACCGGATCCCTACACCCCTCTAAAAGCCACTGGAAACGAGGTCGAACTCTGGGGGCGCAGCTATCGGTTTACCGATGCCGGCCTCCCCGACGCGGTGGTCTCGCAGGGAAAAAGCTGGCTCGCGGGCTCATCCAGTTTAGATGCCACGGTGAACGGGAAGAGAATTACTCCGCAAACCAGTTCCAGGTTTGTCTTCAATGAGCGTAAGCCGTTCAAAGTAACTGGCAGCTCAGAGCTGATGCTTGGCGATGTCGTGATCACTATCAGCACGACGATTGAATACGACGGCTTCATGCTGTTCCGGCTGACTTGCCGTCCGAAGGACGAAATGGCCACCATTGACCGCCTTCGTCTGCGAATGCCCCTCTCGGCAAAGCATGCAAAGTTCCTCTCGGCCGCGGGAGACACCCAGGGTACGAACATCATCGGAGCGCTTGTCCCGCAGAATCCTGGCACGATCTACGACAGCTCGAAGGACACATTCTCCGTGACTCTTTCGCCGACCTTTGCCACGCTTTTCTGGCTTGGCGATCACGAGACGTGTTTCTGTTACGCCGCGGACAATGACAAAGGCTGGGCAGTCAGAGATGACGCGCCCGCGGTTGAGGCCGTGCGTGAAGGAGACCAGATCAACCTGTGGCTCAATCTGATCGATCGACCGATCCAATTGAAAGCGCCACGCGTTCTGGAATTTGCCTTCCAGGCGGGGCCCACAAAGCCGCTTCCGCAGGGATGGCGCGGGATCCAGGATGCTGGCGATGTCAGCAATGCCCCTCTGACCCTCATCCAGCTTGGCGGTGGCGGGCACACCCTCGCCGGAGGCTCGAACTTCATTCATCCGGGCACCACATCGGAGCAGATCCGGAAATCGAAGGCACGCATCGACAAAGCGATTGGTGGTAAGAGCCGCACGATCGTTGGCTATCACTACTGGGGCACGGTCCCGAAAGGCCTGCCGGAGACTCGTGTCTTTCGCGGTGAATGGGGCATTGATAAATTCGCTTGGGACCATGCAAAACATGCCAACGCGTGGATGTGGAAGAACAGATACTTCGGCGACAATCGCGACCTCTATGTCTTGATGCATATCAAGCCCGTTCCCAGCTACGTCGAGTTCTGTCTTTACGGTTATGACGAGGCCCTCAAACACACGCGCCTCTCCGGGTTTTACGACGACACGGGATACCCGAAGCCCGTCTATGACGAGGAGCTCGGTCTGGGCTATGTGCGTGAAGATGGGCGCAAGGTCTATTCCTCCGGCCTCTGGATTTACCGTGAACGCTGGAAACGGACATCCTATCTGAACCACGTGCACCAGCGCCCGAACCGCCTGCGCGACTCCCAGCACGTGCACGCCCACTTTATGCCCGCGTATGGTTTCATCGGCATCTGGGCGCCTTGCGAGCGAGGCTACTACAATCCCTTCCCGGATCGTGACAACCTTGGCTTCTACGGCTCAATAGATCGTTACGCATCCTTCAACCCGTCGAGAGCGTTTGGGCAGATTCCGATGATCGGGATGTCCTCAACCCAGCGGGAGGCCCCCGCCATTCGCCGTGATACTCGCAACATGATGATGCTGGCCCTGCTCAATGACCAGGACGTCGGGACTTTCGGCCGCCGCGACCTGTTGACCGTCAGTCGACTCCGTCGCGCACGCAATCACATGCGTCAGTGGAAAGAGGAGGTCCGCTTCATCGGGTATTGGGAAAGCTCACAACTCGTGAAGGCGAGTTCAAAGGATGTGCTCATCAGCATCTGGTCCGCAAAGGGCCGTGCACTGTTTGCTGCGGGCAACACCGGGGAGGGCAACGTCAAGGCAACGATCTCAGTCGACTGGGAAAAACTGAATCTGAATCACCGGCAGTTCGATCTGGTTAACACGGAGACAGGCAGAATCATTTCTATAAGCGGCAATGGTGAGTTTTCTGCATTCATCCCACGCCACGATGTCCGCCTTCTGCTTGCTGCGCCAAAGGGAACAGTCAGACTTCAGTTTGAAAATCCGGGCACAGAACTTCCGCGGCCCAGGAACATCCTGGTGGAATTCTCCGATACATTCGAAGACGAACAGCTCTCACCAGGCTGGAAGGCTGGTCTGCACGAGGGCAACGCCGGCGTTTATCTGATGGATGGGCGCCTCTGTGTTCAGGGCGCTCACTATGGTTACGCGCATGTCCGACGAAAGATGGGTATCGACAACATCACCGTCCAGTGCCAGATTCTCCGTAAGCCGACGGGCAGCATGGACAGTTCCGCCGGCAGTCTGTTTCTCTACTGGAAAAACCGCAGTTATCTGCAAGCGCTGCCGGGTGTTAATCGCGGCCAGTTTTTATACACGGTTTCCGGCAAAGGCCGTCACTCCGGCTCGGCCATCAGCAAGGGCCCGTTGCCCGGCTGGTACCCATTCAGTACCAATTGGGTTCGGATCGAGTTGCAGGCTGATTCCATCATTTTCAGCGGATCGAACGACGGCAAGACCTGGAAGCAGGACTGGAAGGTAAACCGTCCTGAGAAGTTCAGAGGTCCGCCTGAATTCCTCATCCTCGGCAACGGCCACCCAGGCAAGGAGCCCTTTCTGAGCAACGTCATTTCCAAACACTTTCGGGCGCACGGCCATTACCCGAACCCCATGACGTTTTTTGATGACCTGATCGTCGGCAAGGGCGACAGGCAATAAGAACTCAGCCGCTTCAGGAGAACTGCCATGACCCTTCGTGAACTGTTGGAAGAATCAGTCATCTCTCGTGAGATGATCGACCGTTTTCTCGATCCCGATGCACCGGTTTGGGCGAAGTTTGATCCTGAACTGGGTTATCTGCTGAAGGATTGCGTGCTGAAGGACGGCGTCGACGAATGTTACACGCTCTCTCACTATGCCAGCGGCGGCGAGCGGATGATGATCAACCACGCTGACCAGCCCTGCCGAATGAACACCTACGGGAACAGCTTTACCCAATGCCATCAGGTCAGCGATGGAGAGACATGGCAGGAGTACCTGGCTGCCCATTTGGGCGAACCCATCCGCAACTATGGCATCGGAGGTTTCGGCGTTTACCAGGCATATCTCCGCATGCTGCGTGAAGAAGCCACGGTCTCCTCTGCCGAATACATGATGCTGAACATCTATTCTGACGACCATTACCGGAGCATTTATCCCTGGCGCGGGATTCACATGCGTTCCTACTACCAGAACATGAATCCAAAAATGTTTCATGCCAATCCCTGGGCACATGTGCGGCTGAATCCGGAGTCAGGCAAATTCGAAGAAGTGGCAAATCAATACTCGACGCCGGAATCGCTCTACCAGTTGTGCGAGAAAGAGCATGTGTACGAGACATTCAAAGACGAATTCACACTGAACGCCCGTGCGGCCCAGCGGGGCGTAAAGGACGCCCAGACGGACATCCTTCAACAGACTGCCGACGCCTTCGGCCGACCGACCGATTTCAGCAATCCCGACGCAACCGCCAAAACAGCGCAGGACCTCCTGACTTACTGCGGCCTGGCCTCCAGCGTTTTTGTCGTCGAGAAGGCCACCGCTTTTGCTGAAGAACACGGCAAGAAGCTGATAATCCTGTTGAGCTATGCTTCGCCCTACACACAGACCGCATGCGAGGGTAACCCGCGCTTCGATCAGTGGTTCGTCGATGCGTTGGCGGAAAAAGGCCACTTGTTCGTCGACAGCCTGGCGAAGCATGTGGAGGACTTTCAGTCATTCCGCTGCACGCCAGAGGAGTACATTCGACGCTACTACATCGGCCACTACAATCCCCTGGGAAACCACTTTTTCGCATTCGCCATAGAGGACGCAGTGGTCGACTGGCTTGCCCCGAAGCCGCGGGCATACGCAGAGGGGGAACCTCCTCTCTGATCCTTCTGAGACACCCATTGAGACCAACCATGAAAACCTACAGTCTTGCTTCAGTCCTGTTCACATTTGATAAAGATAAGGATCTGAATTGGGATTCACCCGAGGTCCTTGAATCCATCGCTGCATCGGGATTCAAAGAAACGGAAATCATGGCTGAAGGAGACGAGTGGAAAGACCCCGGTGACCACGACGCGGACCGAATCCGCAAGGCCCTCGACGAGTTTGATATAAACCCCAGAACGATTCATACGCCCATGAGCGGCGTCAACCTGTGCAGCACCGTGGAAGAAAACCGAAAGCATGGACTTGAACGCATCGCGGATGCCATGCGATTGATGGGTAAACTCGGTGGGAATACTGCTATCGTGCATCCTACAGGTCGGCCTGGACCGGATGAGCCTCCTTACAGCTTTGAGAACATTGGCCTGGCGATGGAAACTGCTCACCGCTCAGTCAGCGAACTGATCCCCGTGGCGGAAGAGACCGGCGTGCGCCTTGCCCTTGAGAACCTTCCCTCTACCAGTCTTCCCTGCAGGCCCCTGACCAGCATGCAGGAGTTGCGAGCGTTCATCGCTGACTTTCCTCCCGAGCATGTTGGTCTCTGTCTGGATACCGGACACGCCTGCATCTGCGGCCTCAATCCCGCCGAACAGGCGCGCATCGCATCGGAAAGGCTTGTGGCCCTCCACCTGCAGGACGTTGATGGCGAAAAAGACTGCCATTGGATTCCCGGCCAGGGAGTCATCAACTGGTCAGAACTCGGCGCCGCACTGGAGGCCATTCAATTCAATGGTGCGCGAACCTTTGAAATCACCGGCGGAGATGAAACTGCCGGGAAAGCCGCCGAGAACTGCCACGCAGTCTGCGAACGTTGGCAGAAGGAAGGGATTTCCTGATCGTACCAAACGAGTAACAAAGCGTGAAGAGAATCGTCCTCAACGAAGACTCCTCTCACTTCTTCTGCTGGCATCCTGAAGAAGAGATGAATCTTGACGGGCTGGATACATGGCTCGACCAGTACGCAGATACCCAGGTCGGGGAACTGGTCTTCTGCGTGAATGCGCAACGCAGCAGTGTCGCGAGCGAAGTGAAGCAACCCGTTTGGGATGGTTTCGATCCGGAAGCAGGCACAGACCAGCCTTTCCTTTCGGGCATCAGAGACCAGCCGTTCATCATGCCGCACGGCGCGAGGGAACATTTCCGACGGTGGGCACGGGGGGCCTGGCTTCTGCATTCCCAGGGAATCGACCCTTACGACCGGTGGATTGAGCGCAGCAGAACCCACGGGATCGTGCCTTTCCTCAGTATTCGAATGAACGATGTCCATTTCGTGGATCAGCCGGAACATCCCATCCACGACCGATTCTGGAAAGAGCATCCGGAATTCCGCCGTGCGCCAGAGGACCGCTACAACGGGCAATGCCTCGACTACGAAAGACCGGAGGTGCAGGCATACATGATGTCCTTCATCCGGGAGATAGTTGGCCGCTACGATCTCGACGGCCTGGAGCTCGACTGGATGCGAAATCCCTTTCACCTGAGGCCCGGCAGGGAAGCCGCGGGTAGAACCATCCTGACGGAGTTCACCTCTGATGTCCGTGCCCTGTTGGACGAAAGAGCAAAAGAATTGGGACACCTAATTCAACTGCGAGCCCGCGTTCCGTGGCGGCCACAGACCGCGCTTGGACTTGGGATGGACGCTGAAGCATGGGCCATGGAGGGCCTCATCGACAAGCTCGATGTTGCACCGTTTCTTTACGAACAATTCGATTTGCCGGTCGAGGATTGGAGGCGATTGCTTGCAGAAACGTCTGTCACGCTTTCTGCGGGTCTGTTGCAGGGAGTCCGGCCCTACAAGCAAGGCGGACCAAGAGGGGCAACCAACCTGGAAACGGCCCGCGGAGCTGCGACGGCGATGCTGGACCGCGGGGCAGATCAGATCTACCTCTTCAATTTCATGGATTATCACCCATTCGGTAATTGGGGAGACAGCTTCAGAAATTCAGAGCCGGGCAGAGCCTATGCTCGAATACTGCGAGAGGTCGGAGGGCTGGAGACCATGGCCGACAAGTCGCGGCGGCATGTTCTGGTAGTACCCGATACCTGGGCGCCCGATGAAGTTCCTGACGATCCTCTTCCTTGCGATCTGGGAATCGGGGAAACATGTGAGTTTCGGATTCACATCGGCCCGGCGCCAGGTCCTGGTCAATGCGCCCAGGTGCGGGTATCTGTTCGGAATGCCGGTGAAGTCGATTTCAATTCCATCACAGTTCGCGTAAACGGAACGGATTGCCGGTCTTCAGGCAGAGCCGCGCCTCCTCCGGAATGGGAGGTGCCTGATTCCGCCTTTGAGATTCCTGCCGGGACGCTCAGACGGGGATACAACGACATTGAAATCGCCAATAAAGGTCTTGATTCTCTAAGACTGATTTGGCTGGAGCTTTCCTTCAGTAACCAGGACGGTCAATGGCCGTCTACCGGCGTAGACGTCGTCTCACTGCATCCGAAATTGTGGGCAAAGCGCGGATGACTGTCGGCAAAAGACTGAAAGAATAAATGAGAGTTCACGAAGGTCGCACATACAGGCGAGTAGCCCCACCCTTCACCCCGGTCCTTACCCAGATTTCACTGGTCTTTGCCCAAACTGTTTCGACCCCTGCGGGCTCGTCCCGCAGGGGTCGTTCGGAAACAGCAGATGCGATGCTCCTCACTCCTCCACCCGAAATTCAACGATCGCTTGCTGGTTGGTGGCGACGTCTCGTGCGCGAACTTGCCATCTGCCTTTCGGGTCGTTCAAGGCCATTGGGATGCTTCCTGATGCCTTGCCGTTTTCCGCGGGCAAAATCGAACCGTAATGCGGGAGCAGCTTGCCATCGGGAGCGATGACTTCTATGCGGAAGACGTGGAGGCCCGACTCGCCCTCGGCTGCCTGGAAATTCAGATCGTATCTCATGGTGTCGCCGGGTTGGATGTTCGGGTGTGATAGTGCCAGAGAGAAACGTCCGATGTCGTAGGGCAAAAGCGCGTAGAGCGCAGCATCACCCGGTTCGAGCCGGTCCGTGATGGCGCGTTTACGACCGTGGCGTTTGCCTGTGCGAACATTGAAAACGTAGCTCTCGACCGGGAACTCGATGGAGTAACCCGCGGCCTGATTCCCGGCTGCATCAGTATCCCGATTTACCACTCCCACGTATTGGGCCGCGCCCTGTTTGAACTGGGCCACATAGAACAGGGCATCAGGATCTTTCGACGGCTTGATTTTCACTGCTGGCTCGATGTCTCGCAGCTTCAGCAGATTGCGGACAAGATTTCGCATCGGTTTCTCGATGCCCAATTGCTGGCGCCTGCCATAAGAATTGAAGAAGTGGTTGACCAGAACGGCCTTCCCCTTGCCGGACGATCCAACCGCGCCAAGCGGAGATTGGCTGAGGCGGCCGAGAGAAGCCGCTGCTCTCAAGTGTGGCTCTGCCGCCGAGACATCAAAGCGGAGGCCCTTGACCGTGCAATTGCCGCTGTCCCTGAGATAGAGCGCTTCGCCATCGACAAGCGGGACGAGGGGATCGATCTTCTCGCGAGCGATTCCAAAAAGCCCGTCGAGAGGCGCCGTGTTTCGAGTTCGGCACAGTCCGTCCATCAGGCCGGTCTTTCCGTCCGCCAGCAGCAACCCGCCCGACTTGACGAAATCTGCAAAGGCTCTGGCTTCGCCGTCTGAAATGGCAACCGAGTATGGAAGGACGAACGCCTTGTACCCGCGCCGGGCAAGCTCGCCTTTCTCGATTCGTGCACGGTCCAGAAACTCGCACTGGAATCCAATGTCTTCGAATGCCTTTACCCAGCCCATCCGGTTATTGCGGAACCGGGCAGCCTCGCCGCTGATGAATGCAGCACGTATGCTCGCCTGGCTGTAGTGGATGCCGATGCTGTGGACGCTTTTCAGACGCCGGATCAGGGCGGCAGTTCCATTCTGCAGCTCGGCAGTGACCGTTGCGGCTTCCGCGGTTGCCGGGTGCGGGTGCCCGTCCGGGAAAAACATGGAAATCTCTTTGAAGAATGAGCCGCCCTGGTTCCCATTGAACAGCCGCATCCACAGGCGTCCTCGCGAACGCGGATCGCGCGTCATGTAGCCATACCAGGGCAGGCGCGGAATCTGAGCGCGGAAGGAGCGGTGCATGTCGCCGGTATTGTGGTGATCGTAGCTCTGCATGAAGTCGAGCGATTGGATCAGTCGAGGCCAGTTGTATCCGCCGTAGGCTTCCGCGGCCTGGCTGCCGGAAAGCCCGACGGTTGCATTGGGATCGCCCTTTCGCAGTGTCTTACGGACCCACTCGAAATAGCGTGCAAAGGTCTCATCCATGAACGCACGGTGTTCTGCCCAGGGCGCGTAATTACCCCGGCCTTTCACCTCGTACGCGGTCATGGGTGCAACGTCTTCCCACTTCTCGAATTTCGTTCCCCACGCCTCGTTCAGCGCGTCAAGGTTCTTGTGTCGAGGCTGAAGCCACTTGCGGAATGCTGCCAGACACGTTTCTCCGAAATCATAGTCGAACGGCGAGACGTAATGAGTGGTGCTCATTTCATCGCCGAGGTTGTAGCCGATGGGTGCAAGCTCCCCGCAGAAATTGGCGAGTTTTTCGAGTTTCTGTGCCGAAGGTCTGAGGTCATTGGGATCGTTGAGACAGATTGGCCGGGCGAGAAACTTCCGTTCGTGCGTCTTCTGATATTCGGCACGGGCTTCCTGGAAAGAGAGCTTTCCTTTGGGCGCACGGTGTCCGATGTTAATGGCGCCGTAAGCGACGCTCATCGGCATGATCTGGAAGCCCGCCCTCACCGCATCATGGTATTCTCGTTCGTAGGTCCAATTGGCCGAGGCGAGCACCGCTGTAATGCCGTATTGCTTGAGCAGTCTCGCACGGTAGGGAACCAGGTACTCCCTCTCGTAAGCTCCCGCGGCCCCACCCCAGACTGCGCTCTCCCAGTCACTCCATTTGCGGTTGGCAAATTTCTCCGGCAGCATGATGGCATCGGTTTCGGCAACAGCCAGGAGCTCGTCTCCATCGCTGAGAGTCACGCGCGCCTTCAGTTCCGTTGCGATCGGACTGCCGATTGGGAATTCGAAGGAAGTCATTCCTTTGAAGGCCGCTTTCACCGCCTGAATCTCTCGCCGCAGATGACGCCCCAGAGAGTCGGTGAAGTCTGCTGTGAGTTTGAGGTCTTTCGGGTCCGCGCCCGTCTCGATCCCCACTTCCAGTTTCGCACGTTCGAGCGGCCGGTAAATCTTCCTGTCAAAGGTGAGGTCCAGTATCCGGGCGCTTCTCTTGATGTGAATGTGAGCAGTACCCCAGACCATGGATTTCCCTTCGGTTCTCACAACGACATCGATCAGATTGAGCCCGCCGGCAAGCGTATTCGAAAGGCTGAAAGCGAATGAATTCGCACCTTTGGCGACGTTTCTCTTCTGAGTCGTGCGGTGGAGTTCCCTTCCCCAGGCATCGCCAGCTCGTATCTCAAAATCCGCTTCCAGCGGTTCTGCAAGGTTGTTGAGATCGAGCGACAGTTGTGCTTCGCCCTTCTGTTGGTTTGCAACGATGTTCAGGAGCTCAAATGAAGATTCCTTTTTCGCGGCCCAGACAAGTGATTTGGCCAGCAGCGAGAAATGGTATTCCCAGTACGGAAACCTCTGCGCGGGCTTCTCCAGCCAAGGTGTGATGCCGCACTTGTAGGAGCCCGCCCCCTGCCAGCTTGTGTTGTAGCCCAGGACCACCACACGGCCTTTGCCTGGCCCTTCGCTTGCGACCACTAATGGCCGGCCCTCGATGGACGCTATCTGGTCGGTCTTTGCCTCGAAGAAGACGTAATCCGTTTTCGGTAAGACCTCGAAGGGGACGCCAGATGTGATGTAGTGCTTTCCGGCTTTCTGCCACTGACCATTTCGGTAGCGGAGATGCTTCTCTTTGCGCACCGGCAGCAAATCCTGAAGTTTGTCCGGGCAGCGATTCGGCCCGGCATAGACCAGGCCGGCTCCCTCCTCAATTCTCTTGCGCAGGAGATCGATGACTTTGTCCGTGAAGAGGTCGCCGCGCAGGCCGCCGATCAGAATGGCATCCACCGGCTGTTTCAGCTTCTCTTCGATGTAGTGATTCGTATGCGCGACAAGGAAGGTCTTGCGATTGAAAAGGTAGGAGAAGGAATTGAGCTCATACTGGCTCCCGGCCGTGACCCAGATGATCTCCATGTCAAGACGCTGTGACATCTCGACCGCTTCGCGACCGGTCAGCGATGATGTCAGCACCAGCACTCGGAGTTTGCCGCCACTATAGGGCCGTGCCCACGGCACATGGGGGGTCTCGATATCCGTGCGAAGTGTAAGGTCCTTCGGCGCCGTGCCACGGGGCGGAACACGATCCTCAAATCGTTCACTCTTTCGACCGATGCGCACTTCCCTTGGGCGAATCCGGATCGGCGCAGTGGCTTTGCCTACCGTCACAGGGCCGGCAAATTCCATCAGTTCCGTATCGTTCCCGGAATTGAGAGTCCCGCGGATTTCCCACGTGCCGTCTTCATCGAATGCAAGTTTGAACGGCAGCGACCTGGTCTCTCCCGCACTCAGCTCAGCTTCCTGCTTCAGGACCGAGCGTGCCTTGCCATCCGGGAGCCGCCGAACAGACACTTCTACTTTGCCGTTGGTCTTTCTCCCAGAAGCCATCGCCACTGAAACCTGGAAGCCCTTCTTCGCTTCGTCGAGCGAACATTTGTCAGGAGTGTCCAACCCGGCGGCTACCCCGCTTCCGGATCCGTTGATCCGCGGCAGCCCGGTGAACGCGATGATCTTCTCTTCGGTCCGAAGGCTGTCACCATTCTTGATGTCCGCGGATCTGAAAGCCCATTCAAAAGTTGGCGGAGTGCCTGACCACTGGTAGAAGCACATCAGGCGCCGAAATTCCATATTGAAGCACAGACCGGTCCTGCTCTTCCCGACAAAGCCCGCCCAGCCGCGGGAGGGATTGTAGAAAAACACCTGGTTTGGCCCTGTCGCAGGATCGAGTGAGACAATACCGTCATCGAGGGGAAAGTAGTATCGGTTCGGCTCGCCTGTGGCGCCGCACCGATGTGAAAACCAGAGCCCGATTTTCTGCGGCACCATCAGTTCCTGCCCAACGTGAAACGAGTGGGTTACATGCAGCATGGATTCGCCATCACGCAGTGCGATGCGTTTTTCAAAAGTCGTGGAGCGCGTGAAGCCCACCTTCCCTTTGCTTCGAAGAACGAGCGCTACCTCTCCTTGCGCCCGCTGCACCTCGCTTTCCCATGCACCTTTCTGCCACTGAAAATAGAGATCGTCGTCCGCATAGTTCCAGATACGGCTCCCCAGCAACCACCCCTGGTCCCGATCCACGAGATGTTTCTTAGCAGGCTTGAAAAAGAGCTCGTTGCACTTCCCGCCATTTTGAGCGCTGAAGACGGCCCGAAGGAAACGATTTTCCAGGATGAACTTCTTGCCCTCGCCAGCATTCTGTTCCTGAAGAACAGCCTGCTCCGCGGACAAGAGGAAAGAGATCGACAGAAGCAGGCAAGTTAGATGCAGACTCTTTCTGTAAATCATCAGATTTTCAATATCCCTGGTCATGGAAAGAACGCCACGTTGCCGGTGCCGCTCAGATGATAATACGCGTCTCTGATTTTCATGTTCTCTCAGTTCTACTGCTGCGAGACCGGCAGCAATATGCGATAGGCGATTCGGCTTCGCTGGCCTTTGTAGACGATGCCACGGTAGGGCACGGCTGGAGGACGGAAGTAGGTCTCGGCACCTTTGTACCAACTGAATCTGGAGCTGGCTCTTTCCTGCCACAGGAGATGGATCGGGCCTTCGGCAGACCAGATGCATAATTGTTTCAGCTCGTCACGGATGCGATTCTTGATCGCCGAGCCCTGGTCGAGCTCGAGCACGTGATCGTGCACACTGTCCTTTGCATACACGATACATCGGCGGCGGTTCACCGATTCCTTGTTGAAGATGATCAGGATGTCGAAGCCGTGCCAGCGGATTGTCTCCAGCCAATGGCAGTCGTAGGTGACATCGATTTCGCCGGTAGGGGTAATGACAATACGCTGTTTTACTTCGCAGAGGGTCCGACCTTCGAGAATCTGTGGCTTGGCTATCTGGTGCGTGAATTCGAATATTCGTTTCCCATGTTGGCTCTCTGTTTTCCGAAGGGGCGCCGCCATGGTAAGTCCTCTCTTGCCGAAACCTTCGCCCTGCACGGTCCGCAGACCTTGCTCTGCACCGGGCGCAACGGGTCGGGTGTAGAGGGCGGCGGCCTGCCAGATGAGTTCTTTGCCGTTGACCTGCAGGTAACGGATGACGCCCAGAGCGCTGACGTGCATGCTGAATTCCTTCGTTCCCCAAATTCCATTTTTTCCATCCCCTTTCAGCAGGCGGACCTCAAACTCCCTCGCTTCTCCGGTCAGCAAGGCAACACCGCAGAGGCAGACCATGAGCATAGCCGAGGAGCGAATCACGATTATTCAGGAGGAGGCTTCTCGCCGAGGCATACAGCGGAACCATCGGCGAACGTTGCGTAAACCTTGCCATCTGCGACGGCAAGGCCGTTGTAGGTCAAGGGGGAGGGGAACATGCGTTCGGCGGCTTTCTCGCCCTTTTCTCCCGACAGTACCTGGACGAAGCCCCGACCGGTTCCCCTGCCCGGACCGTAGACGCCTCCGCCAACGACAACAGAGCCGCGGCAGACCACCATGGCCGTCGTCTGATATCCGCCGGGCAGATTCAGTTCCCACTTCCGATCGTTCGGATTGAGCGCATCAACGACAGTTTTCACCTGCTCCCGGCCAAAGGCACGGATGCCCCTGCCGTCATTGATGCTGGCAATGACGATCTGCTGGCCGCAACTGAACATGCAGCCACTCATATTGCCAAAGCTCATCGAGCCAAACTTGCGATTGCCGAGGCGAGTCCAGTGCCAGGAAACGAATCCTTCGAGGCCAATACCAGGGGCAATCTCATGAAACGCTTCATCATCTTCACCTTCTGGATCGTCTTCTTTCTTTTCTCCCTCTTTCTTCCCGTCTTCCTTTTTGGCTCCATCCTCTTCATCCAACTCGCCCTCTTCATCAAGCTCGTCCTCTTCGTCGAACTCGTCCTCTTCGTCCAGTTCATACTCTTCACCAAGTTCAGCTTCTTCGGACTCGGCCTCCTCTGTGATCTGAGCCAGCAGGGCTGCTTTTGCCTCTTCGGCTGCTTTCTCTGCCGCTTTTGCCGCTTCTTGCCTTCTCTTCAGTTCTCTCTTCTGCCGTATCTGGGCCAGTTTTTTCGCGTATTCAAGAGTGAGATTCGGTCTGGATTCGCCAGTCTTTGAGTCCATCCTCGAGACCATCAACTGAACCGTATCATCAATTCTGACCAACAGGTCATTCCTCCGCATCTGCCTGTAGCTGCCCCCATCCTGCGTCGGAGCAAGCGCATTCGACCAAACGATTTCTCCAGTGGCCGGATCGAAGGCGCGCACTACGAGGCCCCCATCGGACCCCTGGGTGCGTCCCGCGGAGGCATAGGCGATACCGTCTGCCACGAGCACAGTCCCAATCACTGGCCAGGGAGATTCGACCTTGCCATAGGAGACCATCCGTTCCTCCCTGGGGGCTGCGCGCATCCGCCAGGCCAGTCTGCCGTCTTTGCTGGACAGCGCATTCACATAACCGTCATGAGATCCAAAGAGGCAAAGGCCCTGGTGGATAGTGGGGGGAGTATCGACCCGGCCGCCGACCGCCTCCCGCCAAAGCTCCTCACCGGAACCAGCGTCCAGCGCGATGACTTGATTCCTGTCCATCGCGGCCATCACCACGATTCCTTCTGCAATGACCGGAGCGGTTACCGGGCTGTTCAGGTACTCTCGCCAACTCGTGCCGACCAGCCCACTCGGGGCCTTAGCCGCGACGGCTTTCTCCCAGAGCACATCAAGCTGTTGAGGGGCAGCGGAGCCGGTCGCGTTGCTTCGCAAAGCATCAAGGCGGTACATGGGCCATTCCTGGCTCCCGGTTTCTTCCGGCACCTCCGCGTCATTCACGGATTTCGTCGAATTGAGCTCTGAATAGGCTGGGCCTTTTTCGACGGGCGGCGACACCTCCATTTCCTTTGCCGTCGGCTCATGGTCAATGGGGCCGAAGACGATGAATCCCGGTATCTGGGCTGGGGCACAGGCACACCAGTTCTGAGGCGTGTAAAAGGCGCCGTATGCCGGCACGGAAGCAAAGAGGCAACCGCCCCGCGCGCCGCCATAGAGGACTCGTTTGCCGTTCACCAGAAAGCCACCCCCGCGGTTGGCTACAATGATGTTGTTCACGAAGTAATTTGGAGTACAGATTGTCGCGCCCAGTCGGATGGAGGATGCTTCGCTCGCCTTACCAGTTGATGAATCATACTTCTGCCCGGCCAGATGGAGCGCGCCATCGTAGAAGGCTGCGTACGAACCGGTCTTGGCCTGGAGCACCCTTCTTCCGTTCTTCGCCGACAAAGCTGAAGTCCTGGCGCCGTTATTGTGGGCTATTGTTACGATGCCGAGACCGGCCGCGTCCAGTCGAAGATACTCATCGCCCGAGCCAAGTTCCTGCGAAGTGACCGCCCAGAGCCTCTTGCCGGTCTTGAGGTCCACGGCGACGACAACCTGCTGGGGCCTGGTGAGGGGCTTCTCTCCCCTCCGCCTGCGCTGGTTCATCTCCTCGAATTTGTCTGCGCCCGTCCGGACGACCATGAAAAGGATGCCGTCCTTGCTGACGATCGAGGTGGCCAGTTCCTCGAGCAGCCAGAGCCGCGCGCCGGTCCGTGCACTGAATGCCTCGACCGTTCCTTCTGCGACGGAGAAGTCCATCCGCCTTCTGTCCACACCATGAATGCCTCCAACTTTTGTGCCCTCCTTCCAGGTGGCAACCGCGACGACTTGCCGGTCTACAAGTAGCCTGCCCGGCGCGTAGGTCGTATCAAAGGTCCTCATCACCTCGCCGGTTGACACGCTCAGCGCCACAAGTTTCCCGTCCCCCATAGCGACGTATACACCATCGCCGACGGCAACGAAGGGCGCTCGATTCGCATAGAACAGCCCGCCATAGTAAGTGGCCCCGATTCTCTTGCGCCACAGGAACAGCCCATTAAAGGCGTCCCGTGCGGTCACATATTGTTCCAGGCCGTGGTCGGAGTAAGAGGTGGGCCCCAAGTTCTCCAGGACAGTCGTGGAAAGGGAAAAGCAGCGTCCGCTGGCGACGGCAAGCCCGCGGGTGCTGGACCAGGCATTGGCTGTTCTTTTTGGGTTCCGAATATTCATCGGAAGCCCGGCATGCCAGCGAAATCCAACAGGAAAGCGGACAACTTTATCGTTGGAGACGAGGTTGCCATCGGCGCCGTGCGATCCATGGGTCCACTCGTCCATCTCTCTGGGCAAGGGCTTGCGGAAGATGTCCCATTTCCCATTTTTCCGAACACAAAGTGACCCGAAGGGGGCCAGGACACGCAGGGCATCTCGCCGGGAAAAGCCAGCCATCGAAGCCGCCTTAAAGTCTTCAACAATCACTACGTTGGCGAGAGTGTCCCGGTACGGCAGGGGCTTGATCGGCAGCTTCTCGATGGTTGCCACGCCGTCGACTCCAGCGGAGGAAACAGCCCTTCGGGCGCGCTCCAGAGCGGCATCATCGAGTGCGATGCCATGTACCAGCATTTTGCCTGTGGATGCCAGGTCAGCCGCCAGGGCGGGATTCCCCTCACTTCCGCAACCGATAATGACGCACAGCCCACTGTCCCGAACTTTCATGCCAAGAATCTGCGACGCCAACGTCTCTCCCCGACAGTTCATCGGCGGAAAGAGACCAGCTACGGCGACCAGAAAGCTCAGTCGAGTTAACGTGAGCGAAGGCATCGGTGAAGTAGTCGCAGGGCAGGAGCCATCGATGGAAGCGGGGCTATGGGGGTGAATCACAGATTCTTTCCGTGTGAGACGAGAGCAGGGAGAACTATCTTCACCCGTGCAAGAGAGTATTTCAACAGCGGCCTTAGTCTTCCGGATGGCCCGCTCAATTCAACATCAGGAACCTGTTCGGCGAGTTGCTCGCACTTCTCCGAGTAGTGCGTAGAAGATTCGGTGCACTCGAATTCAATCGTCACGGAATCGTCCTGGATTCAGAGAAGACGATTCTGAAGAATACACTCGACATCTCGGGGAAGGTTCTGTATTCGGTGTATCTGTCGTTGGTATTAGTTGTTCCAGTTCTGTGGAGAATAAAAAATGTCAGGACAATATCGTGCAGCCCTCATCGGTCTTGGGAGTATCGCCCGTGCTCACGTGGCGGGATACAGAGGGGTTGAAGAGGTCGAAATTGTTGCCGGGGCCGATCCCAGTCCACATGCTCGCGAAGCTTTTCAGAAGGACGCTGATGTCTCAGATCTTTATGACGATGTTGACAAAATGCTGTCCGGAGTACAGCCGGATCTCGTCAGCGTCTGCACCTGGCATGGACTTCACGCACAAGGCGTGATTGCCTGCGCCGAGGCGGGTGTGAAAGGCATCATCTGTGAAAAGCCCATGTGCGTTGGTTTAGCAGATGCCGACAAGATGATCGCCACGTGCGAAAAACATGGCACGAAACTCGTCATTGGCCACCAGCGAAGACATTCCGGCGGTTGGGAGCAAGCTCGCGAAATGGTCGCCGATGGAGTCCTCGGAGAAATCATTTCTGTCGACTCCAGAGTCGGGGATGGCCTGCTCAACTGCGGTACTCACGCCATTGACGCCATTCGCTACGCCCTTGGCGATCCGGCGACCGAATGGGTCATGGGAGCAGTCGAACGCCGGACCGATCGATTCGAGAGGAATGTTCCAATCGAAGATGCCTGCATGGGTCTGATCCATTTCGCTGGAGGTCCCCAGGCGCTGATTCAAGTTGACCTTGCGCCAAGTTCCGGCGGGTGGTTCACATTGCGGGGCCGAGAAGGTTCGCTGCAAGTGAGCGAGGGTGAACTCCAACTTGTCAATGCAGACTCCAATGGCCTGAAGAAGATCGAAACGCCTCACCCCCATTGCCATATCTCCCAAGTGAAAGACCTGATTGCCTGGATCGAAGGCGGCCCCGAGCATCGGAGCGCGCCAGAGCACGGTCGCGCGGCCGTTGAGATCATGATGTCGATTTATGAATCAGCGCGGCGGCACGAGATCATTCGGATGCCCTTAACCGAATCAGGCTACCCACTTCTTTCGATGATCGAAGATGGCCAACTGCCTGTGCAATTGCCCGGCACATATGACATCCGCAGTTTCCTGGTAAGGGGCTCAGAAGAAGCCCAGTTGCATCAGGAGATGCGTGACCAGGAGAAGAGCCATCAGGAATACATCAGCGAATTGCGACGACGCTCGCAAAGCTGATGTCTCGCGACCCGGTCGGGAGTAAGCTGATTGGCTCAATTCGGTGGTTTTCTTTCACGCGATTCTACCGAGTCGGATGCCCGAAATGAATTCTCTGCTCCAGTGCCATCAGGACTCTCATTACCGTTTCTACAATAGCCGAAAACACCATGACACATCGTGAACGCATGGAAACGGCGTGGTCACACCTGGAACCGGATCGGGTTCCCATTGAGCTGGGCGTACCGACGGCGGTGCGGAAGCATCCGAAGGCAGGACGGCTCTGCGAGCTTGCCGACCAATATGCCACAGACTTCGGTTGGGCGCCGGCGCCGGACTGGGGTTTCCTCGGCCTGCCTCTGGAAACTTCTGAGGAAGTGATTGAGGATGTGCCGGGGCAGTTTCAGCGTAAACGACGAATCCACCGGACACCCGTCGGCGAGTTCACAGCGCTCACTTACCATCCCGCGGGCAACCCTGATTACCATTGGGAAAAGCGCTTTGTAGAAACACTCGACGACCTGATCCGGGTGGTTGAAGCGCCACGCCTTCCCTGCGCATTCGACGCGGACGCTTTTCGCAAAGCCTACGACGCGGCAGACGGGGTCCCGCTGACTTCGCTGTTTCACCCGCTTGGCTACCTCGCCCGCTCCTCTGCGATGGAGAATGTTTACGGATGGTTCGCGCGGGAGCCTGACCTGATCCACCGCTATCTCGAAGTTGCCAACCGCCAGACCATCGAGACCATCGAGGCCATGGGCCGCTCCGGCTTGCGGCCGAACGTCATGATGTGGGCCCATGAGATGCTCATCCCGCCGTGGCTTGGCCACCGGCACTTCGATGAGTTTGTGTTCCCGTACGACAAAACCGTGTTCGACGCGGTCCACGCTATTGGCGGCCGTGTGCGCATCCACTCCCATGGCGACTGCATGGATTTCCTGGTGAAGATGGCGGACATGGGTGTGGATTCCATCGAGCCGTTGGAACCGCCGCCCGCGGCAAACTGCGACCTTGCCGAAGCCAAACGAATCGTCGGGGATCGAATGCTGCTTTCAGGCAACATCGTCAGCCAGCAGTTTTACAGCTCCACACCTGAACAGGTCCGTGTCGAAGTCCGAGAAGCCATCCGTGATGCCGCGCCCGGTGGCGGCTTCAGCCTCAAGTCGACCGGCGGAATGTGCGTCGGCGCCATCGCCATGACGGACGAACAGGCCGAAAGCGAGATCGCGTGCTACGAAGCATACATCCTGGCCGGGCTGGAATTTGGGGATTACCCGATTCGGCTCTGATCCGGATCGTGGCGAACTGCCGCTGCCAGATTTTGATAATCGGAGCAGAGACAATAAAAAGGGTGACTTAAGAATTCTGTCACATGCAGGGGTTCCGAATGAGAGGCGCGATCAATTGGGAGGGAATGTCCGCGAGAGAATCTGCCATGAAAGATCTCCGAACACTCTTGGCTCTCATCATCCTGTCCGCCGTTATCGGCTCTGGGACGGCTTCGGCCAGTCTCGAGGAGGTCAAGGATGGCGTTTGGGTGGAGGACTTCGAGGACGGCCTGTTGCTGGACTGGGAGGTCACAGGGGAATCGGACGCAGAGCTCACCGAGGATGAAGGCAATTCTCTGTTGGCTTTCAGCGGGGCCGGTCAGGTGACACTCGCAGATATGAAATTCAAGGACTTCGCAGTAGAGGTCACCATCAAAGGAGGCGGAGGGGGTATCCGCTTTGGCGGAAAATACAGGGCTTTCATCACCACTTATTTCGGTGGCTCCCTGAGAGTCAGTGGGGAACGGAAGGAACTGGCCCTGCTGAAGAGAGGCTACAAGATTGGGCGCTCCTACCGGCTGAAGGTCGTGTGTTTCGGTTCCTTTATTCAGGTATACGTCAACGGACGTAAGGAGTTTGAGAAGAGCGATGCCAGCCCGGCCAGGGGCCCTATCGCTCTGGTGACCGGGAAGAAAGGCGCTCTCCTCGATGATGTCCGGATTTCCACAAGACTCTCGCCCGAAGAAGGGGCCGTAGCTGTCCCGGAGGATGACGATCAGACGCTGCTGTTCTCCTCCGCGGTTGATGCAGAGCTGCAACTCAAATCGGCCAACTACTCGGATCGCGATGTTCAACTCGTCGTCGCGGTGAGACACTTCAAGGCGACCTCTGTCCCGGATCCGGCAGACAATGCGAGTGCCGCGGGAGCAGGCGGGAAGGGCTCAAGAGGAGCGAATAGCGCAAGTGCGAAGAGCCGCACGATCGTGAAATACGGCACGCAATACTACTTCGCCATCGAGACTCTCCCGGACAAGACCGTGGCCACCTCAAAGGCGATCTTGAAGGCGAAGAGCAAGGGGAGCCTTAAACCCAATCTGGGGAGGATCCCACCGGGATTCTACATGCTGGAACTCTCCTTCCTCTGCAACGGAAAGGAGCAGAGCAATCGCAAGTACCCCTTCGCTGTCTTCGAAGATACGGAGCCAGTCGAATACAGAGCGCCGGTTATCCCGGTGGGCACGTACACGCATAAGATGCCGAAGGCCATGAAGGAAGAGAATCCCCTGTGGTGGAACACGCACCTGCACGCAGTTGCTCTAACGCTCAAGAAACACAATCTGAATATCGTGGTGGCTCCGGGCGCCTACGCATCGGAGACCGTTGACGTATTCCAGAGATACGGCGTGTCCGTGCTGGAGAGGGGAAGCCACGGTCTGGACCATCCCGCCGTCATTGGCACTCTCGCGGGGGACGAGCCGCACGCGTCCGAAATGGACTTCTACAGGGCCCAGTACGGGGAACTGGAGAAGAAGACGGACAAGCCAGTGATGACGTGCTGTGTCGGCGAAGGGATCGGGCTGGGCGGGAAATATTTCTTCTGGAAGGAGTTCAACCCCAGAGTCAGAATCTTCCGCTGGTACGGGATCAAGAAGCACTTCTACGGCATTCACCACCACTTGATTTATAAGGGAATACTGCCGTTTCATGATGTGCTGAGGATCTCGTACGCCTCATTCGACACGCCCTATTGGGCTATCTTGCCGTCAAACGGCGACAAAGGTCATGAGGCATACTTCCAGTACCCGAGCCCTGCCCAGCATCGGGGCATGATGCATCTGGCCGTGGCCTATGGAGCGAGGGGGATTCTGCTCTACAGCCTGCAGGCAGGTTTCGGAACCGGTCTGGTCAATACCGTGACGTTAAAGCCGAACGGGGAAAACCTGGCCGCCATCGGCGAGGTCGCCGGCAACATCAAGAAACACGCCAGACTGATCCGTTCGCTGGAAGTCGGCAAACTGGACGTCCGCTGCGCATCCCCCGACATCGAGCCGGTACCACTTCACGACAGCAAAGACGGCAGGTACGTCTATGCCATCAACAGGAACACAAAAGAGACCGTGTCCTGCCGGCTGTTCTGGCCGTTGAAGCTGAAGCGGGCCAAGGTGATGGACATCTTTGCGGGCAAAAGTGTGTCGACGGAGACAGATGAGTTCTACATGAAAGTACCGCTGAAACTTGCCCCCGGCGAGGGCAGGCTTCTGTCCGTATCGAAGGTGGACCAATGATGATCGGTGTTGGAAATTGCAATGACCTTGCGGAAGTCAACGTCTGGATGACCTACCAAGCCCAATTCAGGGCCGTAACAGGAACCATTCAGGGCTTCGAGGTCCCAAAATTCTTAGTCAAGTTCACCGAGATGACTTTCGGTATGGCAACCGTGTCTCCGGGGCCCCAGTCATAGATCACGAAGCGGGCAATGCCGTCGCCGTCTTTGTCGTCGAACTCACCGCTCAGGGTCTGCTTCGTGGTCTTTGGGTGCGTTTCTCCGTTGATGTATGCCCTGGATCTCTGAACGCCGTTTATCTTGTACGTGATCGAGTGGTCTTCGTTGCTCAGCGTCTTGCCGTGGTAGTACAGGCCCGCGAACTTGAGGTTGACCGCGGACGTGACGCCGTCTGCGTGTACTTCCTTTACGGGGCCTTCGCCGATGCGTGGATCCAACTGGAGCGTCAGCTCCACGCCGCCTTTCACGACTTGTGTTCCGACGATCTGATGTGTGGCGTCGTTGCCTTGGGGATTGGTGATGCGCACATACCTGCCCACCAGCTTCTCCGGCTCCGGAAGGGCCGGGGACACGACGATTTTCTTTTTCTGGAAATCGGCGGAGACGATCTTGCCTGTCCACGCTCTGGACTGTGCGGTGTAGCGCTTGCCGCGTTTGGCGATTTCTGTGCCGCCGGCCAGAAAGACGCGTTTCGTCTGATCGTCCTCTTCCGACCAGACTGCAAAGGAGCCTCGCATTGTGATGCCGTTGCTGGTCAGGACGGGTACGTCAGGATTCTGGCAATGGATGATGGTGTCCACGCGCTTGCCGCTCACGACCTGGAAGGCGACCGGCCGCTGCGACGCGGCGTCCGCGGTCGTCACTTTCAGCGGACGCACCTCGGTGATCAGGGGCTGGCCTTCGTAGGCTTCCAACACTTCGACGAACTGAGTAGCAAGCGGCTCGGTCCCGCTGGTGTGTTGCATCACCCATTGCAGCTCGTATGGCTCCCCGCCTCCAGGCGGTTTGCCTTTGCTTAGTGATACCTGGCCGCCCGTGCCGATGGAGTGCAGACGCAGATGCACGTTCGGGTATTTCTCCAAGTCCCATCGCACGTTCCATGGGCCTTTGGACTCGGCTCGGCTCACGTCGTAAAGGAAAGGGAACGTCATCAAATGAGGATGTTTCTTGGTCCACTCCGAATTCCATCTCTGTCCGTAAGGTACGTCCTGGCCTGCCAGGGTTCCGCCGGTCTGTGCGGTCAGTTTCAACCCAGTCGATTCGGCGGTACCACGGGGGCCATGAAAGCTCAGGTAGTGGTCCGTTCCTCCCTCCAGGCGGAAGATACTCACCGCGTAGGAATGCTTGGGTCCCAAATCAATCAGCACGATGGTGCGCTCCAGCATCAGGGCGTCCGACAGTTCCAGGAGGTCCGGCGGCTTGGCCTCTTTGAAGTGCCGTCGCCCGGCTGTCGCCATCTTTACCCAGCCGCCGTCCCCGAACAGTCGAAGACTGCCACCGGCGCGCGCCTGCTGACCCCATTTGTCGATGGGTTCTCCCTTTGCTCCGACTATCCGGCCGGCGTAGTGGATAGCCCAGTTCATGTCCCATTCCGTGCGGTAGTCCGGGCCGCGGTTGTAGCCCTGCTCCGGGAGCAACGTCCGCTTCAGCGCCTCGTAGCCAATGGTCAGGCCGTCGTGGTGACCGTGGCCGTACATGGTTCCGTAACGCATCCAGAGCGCCCGCTGATCGTCGTCTTTTCCACTGCGCAGGATCACGTGGCCAAAACCGTCCAGCACCTGGCTGGGAAGGTCCAAGTAAGGCCCTTCACGTTTCACGATTTCGGTGACCCTGGCTCGCTGTGCAGGGTCCTTCAGAATCTTGACGGGAGCATCTGTTTCAGCGTTCCACAACGCTCTGGCGTAGTTCACTTCCGGCCACCTCTCGAACGCTCGAATGAATCCCCCTCCTTTCAGCGAGGCGCCCGCGTTCAGGGGCAGAGGGTCGGTGGTCGCGAGATCGCCGTCGTCTCCAACGTTGGCATAGGTGCGACTGATCAGCGTGAGATTGATGTTGTGGTCGTACATGTCCTTGAACCTGGGATTATCGGTCAGCAGAGGGAGGCCAGCCTTTGCGTACTGATCGGGCCGGAGCTCCACGAGCCGGGATAAAAGGTCCGCCATCTTTGCGGTGTTGCCGTAGTGCGCATTGTTGTAACCCGGCGACTCGTATCCCGAACCGTCTTTGTAGAAGTAGTTGGGCAGGTAGTAACGCATGCCGTGTCTGGAATTGTTGAAAGCCCAATCCACAAGGCCGATGGATTTCGGCGTGTTCAAGAGGCGGGCAACTTTGAGCGCCATCGTATGTTCCGAGGGGCCGTTGCCGCTGATGCTGTAGTCCAGAAGGCCTGCGCCACGGTGCGGAAGTAGCCGGTCTCGATGAAGCCCCGCACATCGAGCATGCTCTTCATTTCCGGGTGATGATGTTCCTGGAGAAAACTCAGCAACACAGGGTCTTCCTCGTCGAAGTAATCCCAGATCCTTTCAAACGAAACTGCATACTGGTCTGCTCGCCTGATCGACCAGACGGCATCCGTGTAGAATCCCGGAGCAAACCAACTCGAATGGCTGGGAGGGGGTGAGTCCTTCGGGAAACGGCCTTGCCACGAGCGGTCACGGGTAAACCGATTACGCTGGTTGATGTTCAAAGAGAGATTCAGGTACTGCTCCGCAATTCGGAACAGCATAGCCGCGGCAGCACGACCCCAGCGCCGATCCCCTGAAGCCAGGTAGTAGGTAGAAAACTCCCACGGGGCACCACGGATTTTCCCGTTGTAGTTCCATTCTGTGTAGTACCCGATGAAAGAATACGGGCGCCCCTGGTCGTCAAAGTAACCCCATCCATCGTCCGGGTACTCGCCGCTGGTCATGTCGCCCGCGGAGAAGTCATTACTCGGAAACCATCGCTCGCATTCAGGGCATTGAATCTTGAATGGCCGATTCTCCGTGTCCAGCACCCACGGGTAGAAGGCATGGCGTCCCTCGAAGATTTTCGCCCCGCATACCGGGCATCCTTTTACCTTGTTTTTGAAAGACTGGTAGATCGGGTTGTTGACATAAACGGCGCGTGGAATGCAGCTCGCCGGTAACGAGTTGAAGATCTTCTCGATGTCTTCTGCTCTGGCGATCTGTTCGTTTGCGCGCCCTTTGAGGTGGCGTGAAAAGCCTGCCCGCTCTCCTTCCAGTTCCTCTTTCGTCATATGGCTCAGGCCGCTCTTGCTTTCGTCCTGGCCATCGATGGGGAAGAGCCGTGGCAGCTTGAGCGTGCCGGTCCACGACCAACCGGGTGCGATCTCTCGCTCGAACTTCTCGGTCAGGACCTCCTGCCACGACAACACGCTCACGGGCAGAGCCAATGTGTGCTTCGCAGATTTGAACACCATGTCGCCGGACTTGAACGGCGCCTTCGCACGGAAGTAGAACCGCTGCACCTTGTCTCCTGCTCTGTGCGGCCAGCGATCCAACAGGACGAGCCGTTGAGGATGTGTCACCGCCAGCTTCCCGCAATCAGCGGGTGTCTGAACCATGATGCGGGCCCATTGCCCGACGATCCAGAACGTCGGCTGTTGGATCACCTTCAGCTCGTCTGCCCCAAAGGCCAGGCCGACGGCGCAAACCGTCACGCACACCGCGGCTGTCAATGCTGTTGCCAAATCGGCACGTTTGGCGTTATGGGTCACGTTTTTTTCTCTTTCAGCATTCAGTTGCGTTGGCTGCGGTACTGAGGCCCGAATATCACATCACTCCATACTTTGACCACGCATCCGTGACCGAGAGCCCGTTGCGAAGCGCTTCCCTGACGAGATTCTCCGCTGTGGCCTTTTCCGCGGCTTCTTCAATGACAGAGGACGCCGCGTCGCGAGGAATCACCACCACGCCGTCGATATCACCCAGCACGAAATCGCCGGGCTCGACGTTGACGCCGCCGCACACGATGGGCACGTCGAGGGCCGTGACTTCTCCCCGACCCAGGATGTCCCGGCAATCAATCCCCTTGCAGAAAGTCGGGAAGCCGATGCTGAGGATGCCCGGTGTGTCTCGGACGTATCCGTCGGTCACGATGCCGCGGCCGCCTTTGAGGATGGCGGCTTCGGACATGAGCTCACCCCAAATGCAGCTATCAACCTGGCTGGTTATCAGCACGCATCCCGGCGTCAGGGAATCAATGGATATGAACAGCAGGCGATATTCTTCGCCTGCAGGTGGTGGGCCATCGCAGGGCTCGACCTGCAGCGTAGAGGCCACGCCGGCCAACGCGGCCCCAGGCCAGAGTGGCCGAATGGCGCTGCTCATGACTTGATGCCGGAATCCGTTCTTGTCGAGGATATCGGATACGACCGCGGTGTAGAGGGCTTGAAGTGATTCCACGAGCCGGGCCTGAGTTTCATCGAGCGGGACCGTCTTGAGCAACCGCTCGGCGGTCTCTCTGGACTTTGAGAGATCTCTTTCAGGATCAAGAAATGTGAACATGGTTCTATCCTCTGGTTGGGTCATCGAAGCCCATGCAGGTCTTCGGACAGACCCGCGAGAACCGCCCTGCAGGTGAAACGCAACTGATGCTCCTTTGCCGAGGCCGAGACACTTTCGATGAATTGGCTCGCTTCTTCCGTGCCCCAGCGGCCCAGCTCCCGGACTGCTTCGATGCGCACCCATAGGACCGGGTCTTTTGCGGCCTTTGTGAGGATTTGCCACCTCTCGTCTTTCGGGAATGCAGAGCTGTACATCACTGCCAATCGCCGATCCAGCCAGCGGCCGCTGGCAATGTGATTCCGGAGCGAGGTAAGCGCGGTTTCTCTCAACTTTGGCTTGTCATATTTGAGAAAATAATGCAGGGCGAGCTGGCGGAGGCCGAGGAATCGTGAAGACAGCATCGGCTCAAACGTCTCGCATCGCTCGGGGCTCATGATGCGCGGGACCAGCTCGAAGACCAGTTGGATACCTTCATCCTGCTCGCTGCGCTCGACGTTATCCACGAGTATGGGGATCATGGCATCAGGCAGCTCGGTGAAGTATGTCCGAAGCTCCTTTTCGAGCTGCCACAGAAATTTCGTCCGGTTTCGGTTGCGCGCCAATAGAGCGAAAGTGTCGATGTACTTCGCTGCATTTTCGAGCATGAGCGCCTCCGAGATGAGCCGCTGATGGCTTTCCAGCAGCTTCGGCAGCTCGCGGGCACTGCCAAGCTTTACCAGGCTCATACGGATGAAGATGTGGTCGTCGCTGGTGGAGATCGGGTCGCGGAGCAGCTTCTCGAGGGCTGCCCGGCCTTTGGGATGCTGGCAGTCCCCAACGGCTTTGATGGCTGCCGTCCGGATCAGGCTTTCAGCTTTCAGTTGGCCTTCGATGAGCCCGAATGCTTTGGGCCCGAGCAGCCGGGCCAGCAGTCGAACGGCGTATACCTTTGCCTGCGGGTCTTCGCTGAGCAGAGCCATTTTCAGCTCGGGCACAATATCTTTGTTCTTGAGATGGAGCATGGCCTGAAACACCAGCTCCTGGATTTTCAGTGTATCCTCCTGCTTGGGCTCGACGAGTACGCTGACAAGCGCAGGCGCGGCTTCATCATCCCTGATCTGGCACAGCTCCTTGATCAGGTCGATGCGATGCTGTCCTTCCGCGTCGTCGAGCTCGAAGAGAATGTCATCGATGTCTTCAATCTCGGCGTAGGATGGGACGGCAATCGCGGCAAGAATCAGGAATGCGAGCATCGGGAGAACTCCGGTTATCGGCTTGGCAAGAAGTGGAACATCAGTCGCTCTTGAAATGTTGCTTCGCTTATTCATAACTTTCACTTCACATTAAATCGGCCTTCGCTTTCAACACCCGTGGCCGCATCGCGGGCGGTCACTCTCCACACGCCGGGGGGATCATTCAGGGCAAGCGGAAACTTCGCTTCTGCTTTCCCGCCGATGGTCACCGGGTTCTGGCGATATTCGAGACGCATCTTTTCCGTTGCATCGAAGACATTGACGTGGATTACATGCTCGCCCGGCTCGCCGCCTGATGTGATCAGTTCGAGCGGAATCCGCACCTGTTGTCTCGCCGTGAACGTGCCGCTTCCAATGTTGATTGATTTTACCTGATAGGGCAGCACGGCATACAGGGTCGTCATCCCGGTGGCAGGCCGCGCGTTGACGCGGTCGCCCTCTGCGACGAGTTTGCCTTCGCGGGAATCGTAGACAAAGGATTTTTGTGGCACCGTCACCAGGTAATCGTCCTTCTTGTTCCAATCGACCGGGTCTTCCTGATACGTACCCGGGGTGACGCCGACGTAAGACAGGGGGCCGTTGTGGTAGAAGTAGACGTCGCTGAAATCGTGTTTGCCGTCGGACCGTTCCCAGCGGAAATCTCTCGATACACCAGCGAGTTTCATCAGCGCCGAGGCAATCTGCCGGATGCGCTCGCCCTGTTTCGCTCTCAACCGTTCGACTTCGGTCAGCTCCCCACCGAATCCCCGGACGCGCAGCGAGCCGTAGCCGTTGAAGCTGAAGTTCAGGTAAATCGCCTTTCCCTTCCCAAATTCGTTCACCAGAAGCGCGGGGGCAGTCTTGCCACCAGCTTTCAGGCTGCCGTGCGGTGTAGCGGTCGTTAACTCGATACCGTCATCAAAGGGAGTAGCAAACTTTCCAAACGGTGTAGGATGGCCGTCCTCGGCCGTCTCTTGCCCAGCCGGGATCGATCCGAACGCCTTTGTGACTTGGAGCGCGGCCTCTTTAAACGAGCTGTTCGGCTTTGGCACGCGAAGGCCAAACAGGTCTTCCAGTAATCCTTTCTTCAGCCACGTTCCGTGCTCGTTGCGCTGGCCCACCGCGAAATCGGCTATGGCCGTGCCTCCGGCTTCGACGAACTTTCGTATCTGTTCGGCCTCACGTCGCGAGATGGCCTGCGAATTCGGCAGCAGCAGAAGCTTGAATTCCCGATTTACCAGCTCGCCCAGCTCGATCTCCTGGTAGGCAACGTATGTGAACTGTCTGCGCAGGTCCTCGAAGGGCATCCCCAGGCTGAGGAGGTTATCCATAAACTTTGGCCGCCTCGATTGGACTTTCGCTGTCGGATAGCTGGAGTATTGGCTGGCCATGGAGTAATGCATGCCGATACCGAAAGTTTCCAGTTGCGACCGCAAGAGCATTTTTCCAACGCCTTTCTTGAGCCGGGCAATCTCATCGCCGGTCCAGAATGCCTTGTTAATTGGCGTCAGATCGCCCTCGAGCATGATGAACGCGTCGGAGCTGCCCCAGTAGTAGGCGTACGCGTCATAGCGGTCGAAAAGAAATTTCCACGGCCGGCGCCGGGTGATCAGCTCGTTGCTGTCGTGCCTGCCGTACCCGCCGCTCCACATTGCCATCACGGTATCCGGAGTCTTGAAGGACCGGCGAAGCTTGGTCTGAGCGCCGCCGTAGGCGAGCCACAGGTTGCCTGCCCGGCAGAGCTGCCACCAGTCGTAGTTGGCGCCAGGCGATTGCCGTTGCGTCCCCGACATCCCGATAGTCGCGTCCGGGATGTGATGCTGGATCGCCTCCCGGTATCGGCGAATGCGGGCGCTGAAGACGCTGTCCATGTAACGGCGGTGATCGAGCCATGCGCCGGGATGATTGGCGTCCTTTACCTCGTTGAGAGAGCGCCCAGTCACGTTTTCCCAGTCGTCGAATTTCGTGCCCCATTCCGCGTTGACCGCGTCAAGCGTTTTGTATTCCCGCCTGGCCCATTCGCGAAAATGAAACCGGCAGCTTGGGCAGAAGCAGAAGGCGCTCCCGATGGCCGCTTCGTCCTCCAGCATGATGTCGCGGATGCCAGTTTTGAGGAACTTTGCCGCCTTTTCTTCGACACGCTTCATCGCCTGATAGTGGTAATTGGAATTCTGGTAGCAGGGACGCCGGGCATTCCCGCCGCCTCCCCCCGCCGGCCCGCGGATATCGAACGATAGTCGGTTGATCTTGCCACTGAAGCGGAGCGAGTTGTCGGCCGTTTCCGGATGGGCGTGTGAGTAATCGACTCCGAGCCGGACCGTGGCCCATCTTTCGTCTCCCCTGTCTGCGCTCCGCCAGAGGTACCATTTGAAGTCCTGCAAATCTTTCCGCGGCCAAGTGAAGGTGACGGGGAATTGTTCCTCTGCCAGGGGGCCGCGCTCGTGCGCCAGTTTCAGGCGCAGGTCGGCGAGGACTGCCACCGGCTCGGGGGCTTCGAGCTCGACGGCCAGCTCCCGGCTGCCCGCTGCTGCGTGCTGCGTCTTTTCTGCCATGAGTCGCCCGCGGGAATCGACAAGGCGCACCTGGAGTTCTGCGCCAGGCTCCGGAATCTCGCCGTCGACCTGAATAGCTGCGCGAATGGTCTCTCCCTTCCGATAAACACTCTGGTCCCAATCGGCCTTTGACAGTTTTGCCGGGCCGGCAACCTGGAAGGCCACGCTGGCCCAGTTGAGCGCGCTCCCATCCGGCCGGCGCAGACTGATGCGGGCCACGTGGACTCCGGCCGGCAGAGGGGGCAACGTGATCCCGGTTTCCTTCTCGGCACCTGCTGCCAGCGAGATGCTCCCGGAAGCCTTTGCGGTGATCTGACCGGTGCGGTTAATGGTCTCGACAGCAATCGCGATGGTCTCGTCTCGCTCGCTGTTACTCTTCAGCCTCAAGGTAACCACCGGCTCCTCGAAGACCGGCACTGGCCCAGGCATGCAGTCCAGGCCCAGTATCTGAATCTTCGGGGCTTTCCGGCCGAGCCAGAGGAGCGCTCGTAGGAGGGCGGAGCAATTGTAATCATGCGGCCGGAAGCGGACGAAGGGTCGAAACAGTCCCGGACTGGCGAAGCGGGATGCCGGCTTCGGGAAGTCGTTCACCAGAAGCACACGGCCCTTTCCCGCCTGCCGGACATGAAAAAAGGAATCCTCGAATGGGCGACGCTTTTCCCCCTTCGTCTCGTACGGCAGCGTACCGAGCGCGAAATCAGAATCCTCCTCGGGATCAGGGAAGCTGCGGACCTCCGCGATTTCATTGTCCGGCTTTTCCTGTTTCCCGGTCCCGGCTCCGCTGCCGAGGATGAGGAGGCCGGCCCCCGCTCGAACCCGGCGAACGATGAATCGCCGGATGTTCTCCGGCAGGAGCTCCCAGTGCTTGCGGGTGATCCCCTTGCCCCTTCGAGCGATGACGTAGACTTCGTAATTGCCGGCCAGCTTCTGCTGGATGTCGACGACCGAAGCGCCTTCGAGGGTGTTCGAGTTGCGTCCGTAAGGGCCCTCGCGCCGTTCGACGATGGTGGCGTATTCGTAGTCCAGCAGGTCCGTTCGCTGGCACAGTTCAACGATGTCGCGCTTGCCATACTGGTCGCCGATGAAAAGGACTTTCAGTTTCGGACCGGCCCAGGGCCTGGCGAATTCCCATGCCGGCGTCTTGAAATCGTGAAGCAGGCGGAAGAAGTAATAAAGCGTCCGGTCCGGTGAGTCCCATGCCGTGGCGATGAGGTTCTCGACCATATCGCAGTGCCGCTGCTCGATGTCCAGCTCCGTAATCCCGTTGAAGATGACTCGACCGGTTCCGAGCACATTTTCCTGAACCACCATCGCCGCCATCTCCGGGCTCGATTGGTTCCGGTAAGGCGCGCATTGCGAGTTGCTCCAGAATTTCCAGCAGACACGGCCGTCGCTCACCGATGCCAGGTCGGAAATGCGCAGGGGCCAACTGGTCAGGGAATGGACTTCTTCGGTTGAAGGCCCGGCGGAGTATTCGCCACGCTTCGCGCCCAGTGGGACGGGCACCTGGATGGATTTCAGAAAGTCTCTGACTTCCCGACTGTGAATGTCCCCGTCAAAAACCAGTGTGCCGCCATCTTTGAGAAACTGTTTGATGGCCTCTGCGTTTTTGCCGGCGAAGACCACTGCCTGTTGTTTCCCGCCGAGCTTCGTCAGGAAGACCAGCCTGGTCTTCTTTAAGGCTTCAACGAAATCGTCACCGAGGCTCTCGGGCTGGAATTCCCTGGCCACTAACCGGCAGTGGAGCCGTCCATTACCGATGAACAGTTTCCAGAAGCTGTTCCGGCCCACCTGAACGATCATGCGCTTGGGCCAGATGCGTTTACTGAAGTCTTCCCGTTTTCGAAGGCCCGTCTGCCACTTGAGATTGCGCAGGGCGAACTTCGCCGCGCCTGAAACGCGGCTGTCCCTGGATTTACAGAGCCCCTCGAGAAATTGGATGTGGCTGGGGTCCCCCGTGTCGCCCATCGCTTTGATGGCTGCCGAGCGGACCTGCAGTTCCGGATCCTCGAGCGATTGCCTGATGCATTTGACCGCCGCTGCGTTACCGGCAAAGGGCAGCACCCGCAGAGCATACCGGCGGACCTCCGGGTTCTCTGATTTCAACATTTCCATGCAGACGGGCACGACGCGTTCATCCGCGAGCCGGCAGGCATAACGCTCCGCCAGTTCTCGTGTCATCGGCAGGTCTTCCTCGTTGAGGTCCGCAAGCACGGTGAGGAGCGCGGGAGCCGCAAGGGGCGTCAACGTCCGCGCAAGTTTCCGGACCATCACGTCCCGCTCCTCCGGCTCTGCTTCCTCCAGGTCGAACATCAAATGTTCGATGTCCTCCTGCGTCGGCTCGGCAGTGGACTCACCCAAGGTGAGGCCGAAGGCGAGAAGTGCATAGCAGCAGGATCGCTGGGGTGGCATTGGTGGGATGAGTGAGGAGATATGAGAGATTGGCTGCCCCGTAATCCTAGCGCGGCCGCCAAGCCACAACCAATCGTAGCCGCAGCAAGCACTGAAGCCTGGGACTGTCCTGCTTGAACCTTCAACAGGAAACAGGCATCTTCGGAGCCACAGGTCAGGCAAATGCTATCGGGACATGAGAATCGATAATATGCTGAGAACCACTTTGGCGGCTCTGACGTCGGTCATGCTTCTACCGGCCGAGTCCTACGCATTCGATCCCCCGGTCATTCCTGTGGGCGCGTGGTACAAGTCTCCGCGGACGGAACCGGATTATGTGCGCTCCGTCGCGCTGAGCCTGAAACAACACAATTTCAACACGGTCGTCGGAAACGCATCTTTCACACGGGAGATGATCGATATCTTCCAAAAGCAAGGCATTGCCGTCATCACGCGCGGTGACACGTTTCTGGATCATCCGGCCGTCATCGGCAGCGTGGTGGGCGACGACCCGGCGCCTGGGAAGGGGCTGCCGCTGGATGTCGAACAGCTCAAGCAGCAGTATCAGAAACTTCGCGCCAAGACAGACAAGCCGCTGATCACTTGCGCGGCCGGTGACGGCCTTGGCGTTGACAACGTGGATAGCCCGTGGGCATTTTGGAAGGGCGTCGTACCCCAGGTCAGGTGTCTCCGCTGGTACGGGATCGCGAGAGGTCACTACGGGATCCTGCACAAGCGTTTGTATAAGGGTCACGTGTCCTTCTCCTCTGTCTTGAGGATGGCGAGCTCTGGCAAAGGGCCATATTGGATCGTGCTGCCGAGCTTCGGCAAGAACGATCGCGAAGCGGAACATCAGAACCCTTCGGCCGCACAGATAAGGGGCATGATGCACCTGGCCCTGGCATACGGCGCAAAAGGCATTTTATTCTGGGCCTTTCAGGATCACGCCGATTGGCAGTGTCTGGTTGCCGAGGAATCGTTGAAGCCCACGGATGACAAGTACGCTGCCGCGGCCGAGGTGGCCGCCAGGATACGCGCTCACGGCCAGTTGATCAGATCTCTCAGGCCTGCTGGGGGAGACGTCAGGTGCCCGAGCTCTTTCGTGGAAGCCGTAGGACAGGTCGACACCGACAAAAGGCAGTACCTGTACGTGGTCAACAAGAATACGAAAGAGCCCGTGTCGACCCAGCTCCTGTGGTGGGGTGAGAGGCCGAAGCTGACGAGAGCCCGAGACATCTTCAACGGCGAAGATCTGGAGATTTCGTCAAAGCTCGACGACGAAGGCTATTGGCGTGTGTCCCTGTCCCTGTCGCCGGGAGAAGGGAAGCTGCTCGCCCTTGCGGATGACAGCCGCAAGAGCAAACCCGGAGAAGTTGCACCAACCGTCGCCGAGGAAAGCCAACCCAAAGCGGCACCTGCCCCGCCGCCGGTCAGCGACGAGCCCGTGGTCCGCAAAGATGGCCCTCAGCGGGCCCGCAAACTGCTCGGACCATGGATGGGTCGAAGCGCGAAGTGGGAAGCACCGCTGTTCGGGGGCAGACTCCTTATCGATGGCAAGAAAGCGTACGACAGTGGCGGGAAACTGATCGGGGCCTATGAAAACGAGGTCGGCGCCTTGGCGGCATGGGATGTAACTTCCAGCCTTGGGACGTCGCTCCCCGCTGGGGCGGCGTTCATCACGTCCGGTACTATGGATAAGCCGAGGCCCCTGGCGGTCCTGCTGTTCGATCTGGCGCCACGGGACGGCAAGGAGCACACCTATGAGCTGCGTCTCCCCATGGCAGGTGGACTGAAGGTCGTACGCCGTCTCGCCGCGAACATTTCTCAGAAGACGCTGGAAGCGACCCGCGGGAATGCTAATGCTGCTAACAAGCTATTCATGAGCAACTACAATTATTTCCAATGTTATCCCAGGGGCCGAGCCAACTACTGCGCGGACACGGTACTACGCCCCGCTGTTAAGGACAGGCCCGGGTGGCTGATGTCGAGGGTGGTCGAGCCCTGGGGTGGGCCGGTCTTCCCAGCCGCCTACCAGAGGTCTGAGAGGGCCGGTGAAGCGGACGGATCCCTCGTTGTCTCCGGCCGCGGCAGAGAGCTGCACCTGAAGCTGTTCCTGTTTGTCGCCGATACGCCGGCAGACACTGAACCGCACATATTCTCGGTCTGGGCAGGTAAGAACGAATTAAGGCTGGGGGCCGACGTGTACGTGAAGTTCCGGAGATTGGCTTATGGCCGTACCGTGTTTGCGTTTTCCGGGCCAGGGTTCAGCATTGGCGTTACTGAACGTGCAAAGAGTCTGGCGGACGAGATGCTGAAACCGGAAGGAGACGAGTCCGATGATCAGGATTAGAAGAACGCTCATCATCCTGGTGGCGACAGGGCTCTGGGGCGCGGCCCAGAAAGCCTGGGGTCAGGCGAAGCCCTCCAAGCGTGGCGTGTTCAAGGCAGATTTCGAAGCGAAAGACCTCGCCCAGTGGACAGTGAAAGTGGCGGACAAACGCAATGCCGGCACCGTGAAAATCGAAACCGTGGAAGACGGCAAGGCTTTCAAACTCACCGGTCCAGCCCTCGAAAAACTTGAGGGCAAACCCAATGAGACACGCGTGCAGATCGAAGAAATTGGTGGTGACAGTGCGCTTCGGGTCCGGGGGCCTGTCTTCAAGATCCAAGAGAACAAGATGGGTCGTACGAATACCTTCAGGGAAGACACGATCTACCGTCACTCCATCCTGTCGGTTCTTCCCATGCCCCCGACCGATACTTTCGATTTGGAGGTCGAGATCAGAGGAGTCGGTGGCATCCAGTTCGGTGGCGGGTTCAAGGTGTACATCGGCCAGGTTGGTGACATTGGCAATCTGATGTACCAGGTACCTATGCAGGGGGCCAGACGTATCGGCCTTAGATATTTGAGTCTGAACAAGTGGAACAGACTGAAAGTGGTGTGTACGCCTTCGTTCGTCCGCATCTACCGGGAGGAATCGCTGGTCGGCAACATTGTGATCGACAGGAAGCAGAACTGGCCGCAGGGGGTGGCAAAGGGCCCCATTGCGCTGGTTGGCGAGGACGCTTACTTCGACGACCTAAAAGTATTTGGTGCCCCTTCACCTCTGGACGCATCCATTGTTGTGCCCGCTCTTCCCGACAACGTGCAGCCTGAAGCCTATGCGTTCTCGGCAGCTGCTGATGTTACGGTGCAGTTCGCGGCACTGAACTACGGTGCCTCGGAAGTGCAACTGACCCTGGCAATCGACGAGTTCGACAAAGACTCACGAAGGGACTTCGGCCACAAGCCGGTACCGGCCGGCAGTTCGACCGCCAGACGACTGGCCTTCGAATTGGGCAGGATGAAGCCCGGCCTCTACCAGATGCATTTGGCTTTCTCTGCGGCTGGCAAAACGGCGGGGAAGTTAACTTGGCCACTGGCTGTCTTGCGCAGCATGGGTGGGAAGAAGGAGGACTTCGTACGACCGGCTCTGCCGATGGCGCCTTATCTGAAAGCCATGAAGTACACCCGTACGAGACAGCCCTTCTACGGAAACACTTTCATCTACAAGGTTCTCGACGATCTGCGCTACTATGGTTTTAACGCTCTGGTAGATGGCTTCATGCGCAACGAGCATCTGGATCTCTGCCAGAGATACGGGATCGCGGTCTGGGATCGCGGGAGACCGCGCAATCACCCGGTAGTCCTCGGTGCCTTGATTGGCGACGAGCCGACCCGGAAATCGATGTCTGGGTATGTTCGGGACTACAAAGCAGCGCGCGAGGCGAGACAAGATCCGGACCAACTGCTACTCACCAACGTGATCGCTGACGGTTCCCTGAGTTGCATCAGCAATTTCTTCTGGGACGTCATCCAGCCCAGACACCGGTTCTGTCGCAGGAAGTATCTCGCATGGGGCGCCGGTCCCCGGGCCTGCCAGTCACTTCTACTGGGAGCAAAAGCACGGGCCCTGATCGACGGCCGTATCAGCGTCCTATGCGGTCAGGCTCGCACGGGCCACACGTCCGCAGGATGAGCAGAATCCCGAAAGTATCAACGCGTCCATGGAAGACATCCGAGCAGTGGCCAAACCGGTCCTTCGGCACCGACTTGTTACCAGCTTCACCGCAGAGAGCGATTCAGTCAGCGCCGATGACGTCATCGACCAGTTGATCGGACACGTTCCGGAGATCATTTAGCAAGGCAACGCTACCTGACTCTCTTACCACTTTTCCCGAGAAGCCCGATATGTCCTCAAAGCAAGACACCCACATTTCTGCCCTCGAGCCAACGAATCATGGCCACCAGTTTGTGTTCTATGGAGATTGCTGTTCCGGCGTCCCCGGCGGATCGACCGAAGCGAACTTTGCTGCGGTCAACGCTGTCATCGCTCGACTCTCCCCGCAGCCGGAGTTCATTCTTTTTCTCGGTGATCACATCAGGGGGATGACTGACGATTACGATGACCTCCGCAACCAGTGGCGCTACTGGCAGGAGCACGAAATGGCGTGGCTCGACAGCGATGCGGTGCCGGTCTATCACCTGACGAGCAATCACAACACTTACTCAGAGGAGAGTGAGGAAGTATGGCGAGAGGTCATTCCTGACATTCCGGATAACGGCCCGCCAGATCAGAAAGGCTTGTCTTATTTCATCCGGCGCAACGACCTTCTGATCGTCATGGCGAACACCTCGTTTTCCGGACTGGGCGGCTACGGGCACGTGGAATGTGATTGGCTGGACACCGTTCTGACCGAAAACGAGGATGCGAGATGGAAACTTGTCTGCGGCCACCATCCGGTCTTTCCGGTGAACGGGTACGATGAACGGCCTCTGTGGACGATCAATGAAGCGCAAGGCGAGGCGTTCTGGAAAGTCCTGGTGAAACATCGCGTGCTGGCATATCTGTGCAGCCACATCATCGCCTACGACGTGCAGGAACATGAGGGAATTGTGCAAATCTGTACCGGCGGGGCCGGAACGGAGTTTGGGCCGGGTGGCTTTATGAAGTGCCGCCTCGGCTGCCTCCACGCCGTGCAGGCAGTGCTGGATGAAAGTGGCCTGCGCTGCCAGGTTCTCGATACAGAGGGTGAAGTCCGAGACACTCTGCATTGGGAGACGCCAGCCACTTGAGAGGCTGGTGTCGTGGCTGCGATCGAAGCTTGGTGTCAGTTTGTATTGATCATGGGCGGGTGGCACGGCCGTCCCGGCGGTGATTCACGGGCGAGACGCCCGTGCCACAATGATCTCTGCGCCACGCGTAGAGGACATGGACTGAGACCCCATCCTCTCAAGCATCCAAGACGGAGTCGTTTTGACGGATTTCAGGGGCGAAGCCCCGGGCTGTTTGCCTAGCCCAGCCCAACGGGCTGGGTGAATGGTACAGAGATTTAAAAAGGGGCAACGCCCCGGCCATTACAGGGGCCATGCATTTGGGCAAATGACCGGGGCGTTGCCCCTAAGGATGATCTGCCCGAAAACCCAGCCCGCTGGGCTGGGCTAGGCAAACAGCCCGGGGCTCTGCCCCTGAAAATTGTCATTCAGATCCGTAAAATTGCCTCGTCTCGGTCTACCAGCTAGTGCCTCTGCAAGTCACCAAACCTGAACAGATGGGTCAAGTGTCAGGCAGCCCTCGCCTGGGCGCCCGGCACCCTGCCGGCAAAAGAGCGCTGGAAGCGCTCGGGCGGAGTGCTACGCACTCCCAAGATGCCGGCAAGGTGCCGGCGCGCCCAGGCGAGCAACTCGACGGTTTGAGGCGAAGCTTCGCTGGCTTAGCTAACGTTTCGGCGGAGCCGCGGCGACGCCCTCCAGACCTCCGCTGACGCGGAGGACCTCTCCCGTCATCCATGAAGTGTTGGGGCTGCAGAGAAATGCGACGGCATTCGCGATGTCTTCAGGTTCTCCCCAGCGACCGAGGGGGATGGCGCCCCGGATCTTCTCGATCATCTGCTCCTCGGTGAGCCCAAGGGTTTCGCATCGTTGGGCCATGACCGTTTTATTGAAGTCCGTGTAGACCGGACCGGGGCTGACCGCATTCACCCGCACGCCGTAAGCGGCAAGCTCCAGAGCCAGGGATCTGGTGAACATGATCACTCCAGCTTTAGCCACGTTGTAGGCCGCAACCAGGGCGGCCGGATTCTGGCCGTTGATGGATGCGAGGTTCACAATGGAACCCGTTCCTCTTTTCTCCATGTGTCGGGCAGCAGCCCGGCAGGTGTAGAACGTGCCAGTCAGGGTGATGTCAATCACCTTCTGCCATTCCGCGTCATCAAGCTCGACAACAGGCGAAACCTTCTGCCCGATCCCGGCACAGTTCACGAGGATGTCCAAGCGGCCCTGGCTTTCGGCAATCGTGTCAAAACATCGCGTTACCGCGGGACTGTCAGTTACATCGAGGGCAGACGCCTCAATAACCAGCCCTTGGCTTCGGAGGTCTTCCGCAACGCGCTGAGCTTTTTCCTCCTGCAAGTCAACGATCGTGACCGCGGCCCCTCGCAGTGCCAGCTCTTTGGCAATACCAAGACCGAGCCCCTGGGCGCCCCCGGTGACAACGGCTACCTGGCCCTGCAGTTCCTTTGATTCCGCAACGTGGTTACTCATGATTCGATCTTCGTTCTTGGTCGGCATGCGTGTTCCGAATCGATCTGCATGCGAGCCGTGGCTCAGAGACTTTCAGTCTTCCATTGAGACCCACTTGGCGCCGTCTCTGCTGGATTCGACGGCCCGGGTAATGAACTTCATTCCGCGGAGCCCGTCGTAGACGGTTGGGAAGTCGTATTCATCTGTGCTCAGCGGTTCTCCATCTATGGACTTGCGAACGGCCTCGGCAATCCCGCAGTAGATGGTGGCAAATGCCTCGAAGTAACCCTCCGGATGCCCGGTGGGGATTCTGCTGCAATTCTTGGCCGGTTCCGACAGATAGCCCTGGCCTCTTGTGAGCATCTGTCGCGGCTCTCCGTAACGATACAAGTCCAGGTAATTGGGGTTCTCCTGATTCCATTTGACCGCTCCTTCAGAAGCATAGACGCGCAGAGCCAGGCCATTCTCCTCGCCCGTGGCAACCTGGCTGATGGTCAGGACACCTTTGCCGCCACTTTTGAACCGGAGGAGCACGTTCACGTCTTCATCCAGTGTCCGATCGGGAAGGAAAGTACTGTGGTCGGCACACAGTTCAGTGATAGGGTCGCCGGTCACATATTCCAGCAGGTTGACGCAGTGAGAGCCTACGTCGCCGAGTGTCCCGCCAATTCCTGATTGCTTCGGATCCACACGCCACTGGGCCTGTTTTTGCCCCAGCTTCTCATGTGGCACCATGAGGAAATCCTGCAAGTATTCGACGATGACCTTCCGGACGTCTCCCATTTCTCCGTTCTGGAAAAGGTGCCGTGCGTGTCTGATCATCGGGTGGCCGGTGTAGTTGTGCGTCAGGGCAAAGACCAGCCCGGACTTCGCGACCAGCTCGACCAGCTCCTCCGCCTCCTCGAGCGTGTAGGTCATCGGTTTGTCACAGACGACGTGTATCCCGGCTTCGAGGAATGTCCTGGCGATGTCAAAGTGCAGATGATTCGGCGTTACGATGGTAACGAAATCGATGCGCTCTCCTTCAGGGAGTGCGGCTTCCCCATCGGCCATGCTGTGGTAGTTGTCATAGCACCTCTGTGGGTCGAGATAGAGGGCCTCCCCCGTTCGTCTCGTATTCTCAGGATCGCGGCCGAAGCATCCTGAGATGATTTCGATTTGGAGGTCCATCGTTGCCACGATTCGGTGGACGCCTCCTATGAAAGCCCCCTCGCCTCCGCCCACCATGCCCATTCGTAACTTGCGTTTCCATGAATCCATGTGATTGCTCCTCCTTAATTCACAAAGTTTCAGCCCAGGGAAAACCGTGGACCGTATCGCTGGGACTGTATCCAGTTACAGCCTGGTTTTTGCCCGCTCATTTGACTCTCTACCGTGACACGAGATTTCATCACTCCTCCGCCGACAATTCCAGACCGCAGATGACGGGGGCGGTCGCGTCGGTGACTTCTGCCGTTCTGGGGCGGAGCTCGATGGTCAAAGCTGCTTTGGCTTTTACACCTTTGAAATCCTTAATCACGGGGCTGCCGGTTCCGCCCGCCTCTTTCGAGATGTCGAAATTCTCCAGGACCGGCTTGCCCTGGAGCAGAACGTCGAACAGGCGTTTGCCGGGCGCGGCGCCATCGGGATCGGCGAAGTGCATCCGAACGGTGAAGACGCGCTGCGGCGGCTCGACCGGCTTGGCCGCGATGGGAATGAAATTCTGGCAGCGACCGAATCCGAGCGGGCTGGGATCGGTAATGAAGATGGACCGCCGGCCTGGGTTGGAGACGTTGTATGACATGACGTTCAGTTGGAGATTGGCGGGATCGAGCTTCTCCGCGGTCAGCGTCGCGATCGGAATGGCAACCTCGGCGATCCATTCGTCAGCTCCCTTGCTGACCGCATGAGTCCACGGTGCTTTCCACTTCAGGTCAGACCAGTCCCTCTTGGGGATGGCATTGAGGCTCTCGAAACGGCCGCCGCCACATCCAACCGCGAACTGCAATCCGACCTGGCGCTTGCTGTCCGTGAGGAAGATCTCGAAATCGTCGTCACGCCAGACCTCGGCATCATCGTCTGCCAGTGTGGCTTTGAAAGGAATGGGTTCGCCGTCGCGTATGGCAGCCTTGCGCCGGTAGCCGAAGTAAATGGCCTGTCCGTCCCGGCGAATGAGGAGCGTTGTCTGAGGCTCTGCGAGATGGGAGTTGTTCTGGAACGGCACCGGCTGCGCTCCCTGCCAGCACGCGTCGTCCAACTTGCCGTCGATGGCCGGTGGCTTGGCACAGATGCTGACGACGACCGGGCGGGCCGGCATGAGATCGACGTAGACTTTGCCCTCCCCCCGAAGCCCGGACGAATAGACCCACGGGCGGCCCGTCCCTGTGGCATCGACCGCGCCGGTCGGCCGGGAATACCACGCCTGCTTCCCCGCGATCACGGAAAGGGGGACGCCGCATGCGCCGGGCATGGACGGGCGCGGGTACCCGAGCCAA
>Ga0187827_10000858_pt1 | contig 46106 bp, 39 predicted proteins | sample ETNtaG_39_FD_167969 | JGI IMG/M metagenome (GOLD analysis project Ga0187827, IMG submission 167969) | Marine microbial and viral communities from oxygen minimum zone, Eastern Pacific Ocean - ETNP2014_SV_150_PacBio MetaG (Illumina Assembly) | ecosystem: Environmental > Aquatic > Marine > Hypoxic...
TCCTTTATTTGAGCAAGAGGCGTTTCATTTAGTGATTTCATTTTTTGTCAATGACAATGCAGTTAAATAAGATTTTTCAATATCCTTTAACTGTCTGGTGTACATATTACCATAAAGGTTCGCCTGTGAGAGTAAACCATAAAAGGCATTTGACATATAATAGGTTTGATTGAATTTGTATTGATTGATAGTTCGACTACCATAGAAAGCACCATCGTAAGAATTATAATTAAAACTGACTCTAAACTGATCTAAGATTTCATTCCTAAAACGTATGTTATAATGGTCGATTTCTGTGGATGTTGCATAATTACGCTGTTTTTGATGGTTGTACATTTCAAGCAAAATATTTTTTAATTCAACATTTTTAATCAGTTCAAAGGATCCAGTTGATATGAGTTGGTTAAATATGCCATCTTGTGGAAAAAATGAAAAGCCTACCTCAATATCTAATAACTTTTTAAGTATTTCAGCATCTGAATAAGTGGAATGATTTTTGTCTATATCGCTTTGAATCTCTGCAATGAGTTTATCAGAATTAATCAAAGTCTCGAGTAGCTTATATATTTGTTGAATATCTACTTCCAAGGTGTTTACAAGATCAGATAGATATTGGTCTTTTTTCCCTTCATTATCCTTTTCTGTTTGCCATGCCTCCACATAAAAAGAAAGTGCAATACCTAAAAAAACTGCCAAAAACTCTATTCCTCCCCTTGCAAGTATATTTTTCATTATTTTAATACTTTATATTTGAGCCAGAGGCGTTTCATTTAGTTTATTTTGATTTCTTCTCTTTTTTGATTTTCAATGATGAAATCAATTCCACAAGTCAGCTTATTTGCCAATTTTGATTTTGGGTCAACTATTCTCCAAAAGGGAGTTATTGTATCAATGCCAATTCCAAATTCCTCATAAGATGCTTCTGATATAATCCTTAAACATATTCCAGTAACCATTGGGCATGACATATTTGCACTATAGTCATTTGCCATCTCTTTTCTTAACTCTTTAACTTGTTTAAAATTCCCTACCGGTATTTTATTAACATACCTATCAACAATTTTGGGAGTTGGTATTAACATTATAATGCCTGCGGGCATATCAGCCCATGATTTTGGATTAATTTTTACCTGATGTTTTTTATCAGAATCTCTCTTTTCAACCCATGTTTTGTTCATTTGAGCCAGCAGCGATTCATTTTTTTATTATTCTTCCGATTATTCCTTATTGGTACGCCATATCTCCTGAAAAAGGCGCAGCCAGTTTCCTCCAATAACCTTTTCAATGCGGGCATCCGAGTGACCGCGGGAAGATAAACCATCCGCTATCAGTTCCATCCGGCGATGTGAATTCAACTCTTCAACGGTAAAAAGAATGTCGGGATCTTCGTTTGGTGCGGCAATTCCCTGCTTTATCCGTTTGGCAACGAACTCGCGGTGCCTTGACCAGTATTCATCTGAACCGTCAATCGGTGTCGTAGAAAGGTCGCTTCCAATGCCTACATGATCTTCACCGCACACATTCACCGCATGCTCAATATGATCCAAAACATCCCTGCGGGTCGGTGCCCGTCCGGGCGTGAGAAAAGGCATCAGGTATATCCCGATGACGCCACCTTTTTTCGAAAGAGCTTTAAGCTCAGCATCGTCTTTTGATCGGGGATGCTGCGCTACAGCATTGCAGCCGCTGTGGGTAAAGGAGACCGGAACAGGAGATACTTCAATGGCCTCGGCCGTGGTCTTCTGCCCACAGTGACTCAAGTCCACCAGCATTCCAAGTTCATTCATCCGTTCCACCACGGCATGTCCGTATTGTGTTAACCCTCTGTTGGCCGGCTCCAGACATCCATCACCCACAAGGTTCCGAACATTGTATGTAAGTTGAGTGACTTTCACCCCAAGATTCAGGAATGTTTCAATGTGACCAAGGTCATCTTCGAACTGTGTGGTGTTCTGAAAACCGAGCACGATTCCGAGCTTACCGTCCTTTTTTGCCTTTAAAAGGTGTTCTACTGTTTTTACCTGCATTAAGGAATCTGAATAAAGCTCTATTCGGTTAAGCCACATGGCTACGTTCTGAACCGCGTCTTCAAAGTCACTTCCATGAACCGTTTGGTTAACCGCGGTAATTCCCGATCTAACTGCGTTCTGTAGCATTTCGTTATCGAGCGGAGGGTTGAGCGGGTAATTAAAGTATCCGGGACTTGCAAGAAAATCGACCACAATCGCTTTGTCGTAGTTAAACCTCATACTATCAGGTCTGCGAAGATCTCGTTTTCCTATTGGACTGTGGGGTAAGGCGTTGAGTATCGGGCGTAACCACCCATAACCAAGTGCGGTCAATCCGGCACCAGCCAAAAAGGTTCGACGCCCAATCTTTTTACCGGGTTTACTCATTTCCTTTTTTAATAATTTGACCAAACTTGTAAAATGTTGTTCACCAATCTGGGTGCGTGTTCTTTCCCGACTGTTCCTTCGTCACCTTCCTCGTTGAGATAGGGAAAGCGGTTGAAAAAAAATGGGAGACACTACCTCTCTGAAACCAAACTAAGGCGAGATAACGGGAAAGTCAATCGGAAGCTGGCGACCTTGCGTTTATCTAAACAAAAAACTACATTGGTATTATGAAAAAACTATATATCACTACTCAACTGTTTTTCTCTCTTTTATTTCTTCTAGGATCTTCAACACCTGCACAGCAGGAAATCGGACGGCTCACTGTCGATCGTTATCTCAGCTGGGAAGATGTAGAAAATGCCCAACTTTCACCTGATGGTCAGCAGATCATCTACACCCGAAGGTGGGTAGATGCTGTAAATGACAATTGGGAATCCTCCCTCTGGATAATGAATGTTGACGGTAAAAAGAACCGGTTTCTTGTTGACGGATCGTCTCCCAAGTGGTCACCCGATGGTACGCGCATTGCCTTCCTTGCCTCTGGTAAACCAGGTGGAACCCAAATCTTCGTCCGCTGGATGGACGCTGAGGGTGCAGTGAGTCAGATTAGCCGTGTTACTGATTCACCCTCGAACATCACATGGTCGCCTGACGGAACTTCCATTGCCTTCCAGATGGTCGTACCTCCAGATGATGGTGAGCTGTGGAATATCAATATGCCACCTAAGCCTAACGAAGCGGATTGGACCGGAAACCCAACCATAATCGAGCGGCTCAACTACCGTCGCGATCGGGTAGGTTATCATCCCAAGGGATACCGTCACATATTCATAATTCCCGCTGACGGTGGTACACCGCACCGCCTAACCCATGGTGATTGGCATCATAATTCTTATAAATGGATGCCGGATGGAAAAGCCATAGTCTTTGAGTCTCTTCGCGTTGAAGATGCGGAATACCAGTGGCGGGAATCGGAAATTTATTCTGTAGAGGTTAATTCTGGAGAAATCCGTCAGCTCTCAAAGAGAAAAGGGCCGGACCGTGGTCCAGTACCGTCTCCTGATGGTCGTTATATCGCCTACACCGGTCACGACTGGAGTGACGACACCTACATCGAAGAGGGGCTCTATTTCATGAAAGCCGACGGCTCCAAGCCTGAACGGATCGCAGGGGAAATGGGTCGTCGGCCTGGCAATATAACCTGGGCGGAAGATGGAAGCGGTGTCTACTACAATGCGGCTATGGAGGGTACTTCGAACCTCTACTTTGCGCCACTATCCGGTAAACCACGACCGGTAACCAAGGGAAAGCATATGCTCCGTGTCACAGACATTGGTAAGCGTGGCTTGGCTGTGGGAACACTCAGTAGCTACCATGTACCGAAGAACTTGGTCTCTTTCACGATCCGGAAGCCGTCGCAGATTCAAACACTCTACGTTTCGAACAAAACACATCTGTCGGAAGTCAAACTGGGTGAGGTGGAAGAAATCTGGTACAAATCGGTGGACAATTTTCGTATCCAGGGATGGATTGTGAAACCACCCGACTTTAACCCCTCGAAAAAGTATCCACTGATTTTGAGAATTCACGGCGGACCTCACGCCATGTATAATGGGGGATTCGATTTCAAAAATCAGGATCATGCCGCAAATGGCTATGTGGTTCTCTACACAAATCCCCGTGGAAGCTCCGGTTACGGAAGCGCTTTTGGTAACGCCATCAAGAACGCATATCCAGACAAGGACTTTGATGACCTGATGGCAGGTGTGGATGAAGTCCTTTCGCGCGGATACATCGATGAGAGAAATCTCTTTGTCTATGGCGGGAGTGGGGGAGGAGTCCTGACAGCCTGGATAGTTGGTCATACGGACAGGTTTACCGCTGCTGTCTCTAAGGCCCCCGTTATCAATTGGATAAGCTTCGTTGGAACGACGGATGGCTCATCCTGGTACTACAACTTCGAAAAATTGCCCTGGGAAGATCCCAGCGAGCACCTTCGGCGTTCACCCCTCATGTACGTGGGCAACGTCACTACTCCTACCATGCTCATGACCGGGGAGAAGGATCTCCGAACCCCAATGGAGCAAACGGAACAGTATTACAAAGCCTTGAAACTTCGGAAAGTGCCTACAGCCATGATCCGGCTCACCGATGGTTGGCACAGCAGAAGCAGACCACCGACCAATTTCATCCGCGTGCAGCTTTATCTGAGGAACTGGTTCGAACGCTTCTCAGTTGAATGACCTTTGATTATTAGGCCGCTGGTCTATTATTCGGAATAGTCAGTATCGGTGCTATCTGGTGATTCCTACCAGATCGAAAATGAAGGCATATTCCAGCGCTACTTCCCTGTAACGGCGAAAGCGTCCCGATTTCCCTCCGTGCCCCGCATCCATATTGGCATGGAGATACAGTATGTTCTCCCCGGTCTTGATGGATCTCAGCTTTGCCACCCACTTCAACGGCTCCCAGTACTGCACTTGTGAATCGAAGTAACCGGTAGTCACCAGCATGTTGGGATACTCCTTTGCCTCCACATTGTCGTAAGGTGAATAGGAAAGCATGTAATCGTAATACTCCTTCTTTCTGGGATCGCCCCATTCGTCCCACTCGTTGGAGGTGAGCGGGATGGAAGGATCGAGCATGGTGGTGATCACATCCACAAAAGGGACGGCCGCTACCACACCTTTGAAAAGGTCCGGCTGCATGTTCACGATGGCGCCCATAAGCAGTCCACCGGCGCTGCCGCCCATGGCAAATAGATGATCGGGACTGGTATATTTTTCATTAATGAGAAACTGAGCGCAGTCGACAAAGTCAGTGAAAGTATTTTTTTTGTTGAACAACTTACCGTCTTCATACCACTGGCGGCCGTATATCTGTCCACCACGGATGTGCGCGATGGCATAGACGAATCCTCGATCGAGAAGGCTCAGACGTGATGATCCGAAGGAAGGATCCCGCGTGCTGCCGTAAGAACCGTAGGCGTAGAGAAGGAGATTCCCATTTCCGTTCTTCTCGAACCCTTTGCGATACACCAGAGAAATGGGAACTTTTTTCCCGTCTCTGCTGTCAGCGTAAATACGTTCAGTGATGTAGTCCCCGGGATCATGCCCGCCAACCACTTCCTGCTGTTTCTTGAGCGTTTTTTCGCGGCTGATCATGTTGTAGTCGTAAGTTGAACTCGGTGTGGTGAGGGATGTGTAACTGTAGCGCAAAAGATCCGTATCAAACTCCGGATTGACGGATATATAGGCAGAATAAGCCGCCTCGCCAAAATCGAGGTAGTGTTCATCACCCGTCCGCTGATTAATGATTCGTAGTTGTTTCAATCCTGCCTCTCGTTCGCTCACTACCAGATTGTCCCGGAACAGTTCAATTCCCTCAAGAAGTACCTCATCCCGGTGGGGTATTACTTCACGCCAGTTCTCTTTCGACGTCTCCTGTTCCGCTGTTTTCATGAGTCGGAAATTATTGGCGTCCCAGTTGGTGACAATGTAGAACTCATCGCCGTAGTGGTCGATATTGTATTCGTGCTCAGTCTCCCGGGGTGAGAAGTGGCGGAACTCTCCCTCAGGATTGTCTGCTGCCAGGATGTGATAGTCACTCACCAGCGTGCTTGAATTCCTTATGATTATGTACTTGTCGGACTTCGATTTGTAAACACCGTTGTAAAAGGTGACGTCCTTTTCTTCGTAAACAAGCACATCGGTGTCAGAATTGGTGCCGACGCGGTGACGGTAGATTCGTTCAGAGAGGAGCGTTATCTCATCCTTGGCTGTGTAGAAAACGGTTTTGTTGTCGTTGGCCCATGCCGCGGATCCCGTAGTATTGGGAATCGTCTCTTCAAGGATTTCTCCCGTCTCGAGATTCTTGAAATGGATGGCATACAACCTGCGACTCACTGTGTCTACACCGAATGACAGCCAGCGGTTGTCCTGACTCACCGTCAGACCTGTTACCTGATAGAAATCTTGCCCCTCGGCCATCTCATTCACATTCATCAGGATTTCCTCGGCTGCTTCCAGCGAACTCTTCTTGCGAGCGTGGATAGGATACTCCTGGCCTTCTTCATAGCGCCGGTAGTACCAATAGCCGTTCTTAAAGTAAGGTACTGTGGAGTCATCTTTCTTGACACGACCGACGATTTCATCAAACAGCTTCTCCTGAAACTGTTTCGTCTGCTTCAGACCTGCCTCAGTGTAGGCATTCTCCTGCCCCATATAGTCGACGACTTTCTGCGTCTGATCGTCAGGCTCATTGGCATTCTTCTGCTCATCCGTGAGGCGCATCCAGTAGTAATCATCTATGCGCGTATGACCGTGAACCGTCAATTCCCTGGGGATCTTTTCAGCAGTGGGCGGCATCATTGAATTCTCCTTCTGAAGATTCTGTGTGCAAGAAACAAAAAGGCAAACAGTCAGCAGTGTGGTGATTTTCATTCTTTCCTCCCGGCCGTACCAGCCGTTACTTTCTATCATACAATAATGGAGATTTTCCCAAAACTTACCCTCGATTCAAATTATTCAGACATATTATAAAAGTCAATAAACCTTGGCTGAGAGACCTCATTTTTCACGGTGTCCTCTTGTATCAGGTTGACAGAATTATCTATAAATTTATGAGCTTTGAATCTCCGATGCTATACGTTGGACTTCATCTAGTACGCGGAGGAGGTTCTCACCCCAAAGCTTTGCAATATCCGCCTCAGTGTATCCTCGTTGTACAAGCTCCAAAGTGACTGCGAAGGTTTCTGATGCATCGTTCCAGCCCTCCACCCCACCTCCACCATCAAAGTCTGAACTTATACCGACATGATCTATCCCAATTAAATCGACCAAGTAGTCAATGTGATTTACGAAGTCGGCTACGTCCACGGGTGGAGCATCTGAGTTGACTTCTTCAGAAATTCTCGGTGCGGTCAACTCGTTGACGGCCTCCATTGTGGTTGCATACGATGATCTCTCTTCTGCGCTCATCGAACGCATTGCTGATCGATCTAGCAACTCTATTCCCAGTTCTGACGCCACTTCTTGCTGTAATGCAGTGAGGGCTTCTCGATTTCTAGTGTTCTTATCCGAGTCAACGTAACTGCTGAAAGCCACAGTCTGAACAACTCCACCGTTTGCTTGTACAGCCCTTAACTGTTCGTCATCTAGATTGCGGCTTACGTCGTTCAAACTACGTGCAGAAGAATGAGAAGCCATTACGGGTGCTTTGGACAGTTCAATCATCTGCATGATGGCCTCTTTAGAAGGATGAGAGATGTCCACCATAATGCCCCACTGGTTCATTTCAGCGATAGCTTGTTTTCCTAAATCACTGAGTCCATTGTGCATCCAGATATTATCTCGTTCTCCTGTATTAGAATCGGAGAGCTGGTTGTGGCCATTATGGGCCAAAGACATATATCGCCCACCCCTCTCCTGAAATTTTCTAATATTGGATAAATCCAGCCCAATCGGGTAAGCATTTTCGATACCGATCATTGCGACTTTTTTCCCTGACGCAGCTATTCTTCTGACATCCTCTGAAGTGTAAGCGATCTCGATCTGTTCTGGTGCAATTTCTTCAGCTAACCGGTGAATGGCTTCGAACTTGGCTATGGCTGTGTCATAGGCGTTAGCATAACCGTCTGGATTTAGGGGCCCTTGGCCTACGTACACAATCATCCAGGAGACATCGAGTCCCCCGCTTTCCATCTTAGGAATATTGACCTGAGTGTTCAGGTCCATTGTGTAGTTGCGTTCCGCAGAAAAATTGCTAGGGTTGATGTCGTTGTGCGTGTCTATTGTAATCACTCTGTCGTGGATAGCCCTGGCTGTGGCAACCAAATCTCTTTCTGATTCCTGGCCACAAGAACCCAAGACAAATAAAGCAAAGATTGGGAGGATACTTCTTAAATCAATCGGCCAGCTTTTCTGTAGTTTTTTCATAATTCGTGCTCCCAAATGAGAGTGAAGAGTGATTTCTGATCAATTTTAGCGTTCGGGATTGATGCATGCTATACCTAGCTCTCTTTTGCATAGGGCCGGTACATTCAGCTGCTGTAAAGCGTAGAAAACTACCAAAAACAGCGGAATGGGAATATTTTTCTCAGCCAATTTACTCAAATACTATGCCGGAACCGCCATAGAGGGGACTGGCGTGGTTGCCAACGGTTATCCACATACCGCCCTTTTTTTCGGAGACCTGGGATATGCGGGTCCTGTAGTTTGCCACAACGACTTTGTCGCCCTTCATTATGTTCCCGACAAGGTAGTAGGAGACATATGCAACATCCTTCTTGGAACCAAGGAGCATCACATTGATATGGTACGGACGCAGAGCGAAGGTGTTTGGTCCGCCAACGATACTCTTTGCCATCTCCTCGGCTGTCAGGTCTTCCCACAGACCACCTGTGGAATAGGCGACCATGTTGTGCTCAGGACCCAGTTTGTTCCGGTCCATTTTCCTTTGGGCTGCATCTTTCCACACCTTTACAATGTCAGCCTTAATGGCAGCCTCATCCTTGGACTGTCCCTGAACCTGAAATGGGACCGTCAGTAATACCAGCAAAACAGTCAGTAACTTATTCATTATTTGTCTCCCTATTTAGGTTGGATCTCGATTACGGCCTGAAAATCTCTCCCAATAAAAGTAGAGAGAATCCTGTGGAATATCAAGCTAAAGCAAAAAGTGTAAAAGGAATGAGGAATTACTTAACCGGATGAGGCAAGAAAACAGGTCAGGGTGATGTCATTTCCATGCAGCAATTCTCATCGTCGTTTCTTGGATTATTAACATGTTTTGAGACAGGATATGTATGTATGAGGTTTGAAAGGGAGGAAGTAAAGAGGTCTTCCCCTCCTAACCAGTTTTTGATTTCCGGATCTTTTACTAAAACAGGCATTCGGCCATGTATGTGAGAAAGTTCTGAACAAGCTTCTTTGGTAACAATCAGACACCCGTCAGGATTGTATAAGCCTGCAAAATGAAATACCTCTCCATTCAGATGGTGATAATAGGGTGTTTTACTCTCAGCCTCCTTTTTCCATTCATACCAGCCGTCAGCAACTATCACACATCTCTTGGCTTCTCTGAATGACGGCTTTTCATTCAATGTTTCCGAACGGGCATTAAATAAGTTCATAGGTTTTTTGGCCCAAGATGGTGAATAAGACCATTTCATCATTTGTGGTTTATCCGTTACGGTGAGAATTTTCTGGGAAGGCGCAATATTATATTTTGGCTTAAGGTCCAGGTTGTAGATCTCTTTGACACGGCCACTGTTTTTCAGGGAATACCTACCGCACATTCAATATAATCCCTAATTGTGTATGAATTTCTTCCATCCCGGCCGTCCCTCCTTCACTTTCCATGGTGAGATTGGGAATTTGATTGAAAAGTATTATAGATCTGAGTAACAGTATCTTCCGAACTGGTGGTCATAGAACAGAGCCGAAAAAGAGATATAAAATTATGGTGAGCCCGGCCACGACCAGGCCGTAAGGGAGCTGTGTCCGGACATGATCAATGTGGTCCGTTCCCGCGCCCATGGAAGAGATGATTGTAGAATCGGAGATGGGGGAGCAGTGGTCTCCGAATATACCCCCGCCAAGCACCGCGGCGATGATGAGACTTGGATTAAGATCCATCAAAGCAATGGTGGGAATGGCGATTGGAATCATGATAGCCCACGTCCCGTAGGAAGTTCCGGTGGAAAAAGAGATGATCCCGGCCACCAGGAACAGGGCTGCCGGTACCACCGCCATGGGAAGATTAGCTTGGGTAGCTTGAGCCACGAAAACACCTGTTCCCAACTCGCGGGAGACGTCTCCGATGCCGAAAGCCAGGATCAACAGAACGGCCATTGGTACCAGTGAGCCCACCCCTTTCATGAACATGTCTACCACTTCAGTGCTGTTCATAATTCCCTGGAGCCGATAGCTGATGCCGCACACCGCCAGACCGGCAATCAAGGCCCAGAAGGGAGCCAGCGTACCGGAGCCGTCCATTATGTTGCCATCTCCCGTGATCCAGAGTACAACGGGAAGGGTAGCCAGGACTGTCGCCACTGGAAGCACCAGGTTTAGTAGATTAATGGGAGCTCCCTCTTTCGGTGGAATGGACAAAGCTTCTGAGGCTATGAGAGGTTCCGCTCCGTCTCTCAAGAATTTTCCCTCCTCTCGTACACGCCGCTCGGCTTCTTTCATTGGACCAAAAGTCCTATCGGAAAGGGCGAAGAACAGGGCGAAGACAATAGCCAGGATACAGTAGAAGTTGAAAGGAATTGAAGACACCATGGCTCGCATGGGACTGGCCACGTTCTCAGCCAGCAAAAGACCGATGATGTAGGCACCCCAGGTGTTCAGGGGAACGATGGTCGCCTTGGGGGCGCAGGTCGAGTCCAGGATGTAGCTCAATTTTTCCCGGGATATCTTGAGCCGGTCGAAAAGGGGCCGGGTGACAGTGCCAGATATAAGTACTCCAATGACCGATTCCACGAAAATGAAGAAACAGAGGCCCCAGGCAAGAACGCCTGCAGCCCGTCTGGTTTGTACGAGCCCTTTTCGTTCCAGCCAGGTTACGAAACCTGCCATGCCGCCTGAGTATTGGGTCAGGCTCAGCAGGGCGCCGATCATGATGCTCACCAAGATGATCCGGGTCCGTTCTACATCGGCAAAGGTGTCCACCAAGGCATGGACGGCCTGTATGATCCCCGTGAGAGGATTCCATCCACTCAGGATGGTCCAACCCAGCCAGATACCGGTCAGCAAAGACAAATAGACTTGCTTGGTTCTGATGGCCAGGCCGATAGCCAGGAGGGGAGGGAGGACGGAAACGATACCAAAATCGGTCATCAGTATTCCAGCCTAGGCCGTACCCTGTTAAGCAACGGGCGATCGGCAAAGAAGCGTCGAATGTTGTTGAAGAACAGATCAAGAGTTAAAGGCATGTACTGATCCCAATCATCGGAAGCAACGTGAGGAGTAATGATCAGGTTGGGTGTCTTCCAAAGGGGTGATTCAGAAGGCAGCGGCTCAGGATCAAAAACATCAAGGACCGCTCCACTGAGCTCACCTTTATGAAGCTTTTCCGCCAAAGCATCGTAATCCACTACCTGGGCCCGACTCAGATTGATTAGCCCGGCCTGTGGCTTCATCAGATCCAGTTCCCGGCGTCCAATCAAATTCTCCGTCTCCCTGGTGAGAGGAATGGATATCAATACAAAGTCGGCCTGCGGGAGAACTTTGTCCAGTTCCCCGGGAACGTACATTTCATCCACATAACGGCGGGGATGCCCGGATCGTCTCACACCCACTACTCGCATACCGAGCTCCTTGGCGCGCCGGGCCGCGGTGCCGCCCATCTGGCCAACGCCGATGATAACCAGTGTCTTGTCTGCCACGCAGGTACTGAAGATTTCGTTCCAGTGGGCCTGGTGCTGACTGGTAACCAGGGTCGGAATCCGGTTATTCAACATCAGGATGGCCATGACCATGAACTCACCCGCCTTGGGTGCGTGTACGCCGCTGTTGTTGATCAGGGCAACGCCGCGTGGAAGCCAGTCCAAGGGAAGAAGATGTTCTATTCCAGCACCCCAGATATGGATCCACTTCAATTTCGGGGCCCGCTGTGCCAGATTCTCCAGTGGAAACTGCCATCCCACAAAAACATCGATCTCACCAATCACTGAATTGAAGTTTTCGTCACCGCTGCCGATGCTCCAATCAACTCGTGAGGCGACGTCGGGGTGTCTCCGGGCCGCCGCTTCGTAACGTTCCCGAGTCATCTGAAAAACCCCTGGCGCCTGGGGGTTGGTTTTGAAGTGAACGCGCAGTTTTCCGGTGAAGTCTCTTCTATTCACATTATTCCCCCTTCATTTCTTTACAGGTTGAGATGGGGAATTCAGTTAATAAACGTGATGGGGGAAACTACCACTCTGGAGTCAAACTAAGTTTCGGATATGGGACTTCATATAACGACTAATTAACGCCAGTATAATTACCCCAAGAGAGATGCCAATGGCAGCCTTATGGGAATAACCAACAATAGTCATACCTAATGCAGTACCGACGGCAGGCGAATGCTCTGTATCTGTAACCACCATGATAAAGAAACTTATACCCACAGCCAAAGCATACCATAAGCCTGAAAAAAACAACCAACCTGAAAAGGGAAACATTGAAAAACAGACGCCAACGGTAAAACCAATTACATGGCCGCCAATAATACTTCTTGGTTGTGAGATGATACTATTGGGCATGGAAAAAACGATAAAAGCTGTTGAACCGATGCTGGCAATGATGACCGCGTGTTGCAGATTAAGTATGAGCGTTATGAACAATACCGTAAGTGCTGCATAAGCACTCTGTAAAATGTAATCCTTCCAGTTTCCCCGGAATTTTTTATCAAGTATCATATGGTCCTCTAGGGTTTTTTCTGGGAAGGGTGAATTATACCTTCATTTTTTAGACTGAAGCGGGAAGTTTATTTTCAAGTTTTTCTATACATCTGAAAACACTTTAGGCCGGCTCTCGAGTGTTGGGGGGTGGCGGGTTTTTCATTCCCACGCGGAAATGGTCACCGCTCTCCTTTCGCTTCCACCGCACTCGCTGCATTACCGGGAAGTTGATCCGGATGGCTCCATCTTCATACCATGGGCAGTGCATCTCACAGCAGCCACAGTACCAGCATTCGTCCGGAAACATGATCAGCGGAAGACCGTTCTTGACTGGATTTGGAACCAGAACGTCCATGGGACAAGCCTCGATACAAAGGTTGCACTTGGTGCATGTCTCCTCATCAAATATGAGTGGCCTGTTGGGTGTTACCATATTTGGGGTGAGGGGGAGGGATCGCTTTCTTAAGCGATCCAGATTCGCTTCCAAACTGTCCTCACGACTTTCTTTCACCGGATCAGTTTTCATACTTGTTGTATTGCTCATAGTTCTCCTTCAGGTCACCGGCGTAGTCTAACGGTAACTCACCGTAAATAACCTTCTCTCCGTTGTGTTTGATGGTGATCCATTTCATCCAGGCATCCGTCTCATCTGTAGAATCAATACGTTCGAAGTAGAGCCAGGGGCAGTTTGTTTTTCGTGCTGAACAGGCGTGCGCAATCATCTCGCAGCACGTCAGGATGTCCATTGCCTCAATGGCCCGCATGAGCTCATGTGGATTGCGTGCAGTCAGTGTGTTTGCCTCCGATTCACGGATTTCTTCCAGGTAGCGCAGGCTGAGCTGGATCAGCTCCTCGTTCTTCTGATCGCCGCAGTAATCCTGCATAACCTTGGCAATCCCCGAGCACAGCTCTTTCCATTCGATCCCAATGCTACGCAGAGCCGGCTCATAGACCCTCCGCTTCTCATTGTCTACCTGCTGGCGGACTATTTCAACGTGCTCCACGCTTAAAGCGTAATCAGCTGCATGAGTGCCTGCCCATCGGCCTGTGCAGGTAGCTTGGGAAACGCCAATACTGTCGAAGAGCTGCTGCCCGGCTGCGTAGAGCCCATCCAGAGTACTCTTAAGCGTCCAGTCGTGCGCCAGGCCTCCGTACCTCAAACGCCGCCAGCCAGGAGGAGCTTCACCCAGGCCGTAAACCTGAAGTTGATCCTTGTCAGGATCAAATCCTCCTCGTGTCAAAGTCCGGTAGACAGTCCAAGTGTGCCCTTCTTGACCCACCATGAGGCCGAAGATCACCCGACGATCGTGGGGTGGCATACCGGGCAGGTCGGCGTAGAGTGGAAGCTTGTACTCGCCTTTTTCGATCCGCTCCTCGAGATCAGGAATCAGCTGTGGAATGGAGGCTGCCTCCCCTTCACCCGGACCCAGGTGGAGGTGAAAGAAGTCGTCTTTGGGACGCGGTTTTGTACGTTCCGCTACAGTTTTCAGCGGCTGACCATCGAGGCCCACCCATGGAACCTCCTTGCCGTTTGCATCGATAATGGAGCACGGAAACCAACTGGCAAAGTTGGAGCCCGAGCCAAACATGACTGAGCCAATTCCGGTGGCGCCGCCCCATTCTTCGTGTGTTGAGGACTCCATCCGTATGAATTCGGCCCCGGCCCGGAACGCCATGGCGTGGCCGTTACCCGCGTTGGTAGGAGGTCCATCACGACCTACCAGACCACTCATTTCGGAAGAGAAGATCCACAGGCGCTCTGGTGTTGCTACACAGAGAACCACCGCCTTGGCTCTGTATACCGTAAAGGCACCTGTTCGATTGTTGATGGCAGTACATCCGATCACTCTCGATCCAGGCTGTCCGTTTTCCGTCAGAAGGGCCGTTGCCATGGTCCGCTCATGTACTTCGATTCTCTTCTTCGCCAGTGCTTCCGCCAACACCGGCTTCATCTTGGTGCCCCAAACGCGGATACAGTTACGGGAATCGTAATCGTATGCATAAAGGAATTTTGTTTCTTCATCACGGAACGGTGCTCCCTTGAACTCATCATTCACATCACGCACTTGCATGCCCAATTCCTCCAGCTCCATCAGCATGCTGTAGCTATCGCGACAGGTGATGTAGGTTGAAATGTAGTTACCGAAACCGCCCTTGAACTTATCCAGTGGCATGCGGGTGTTGAATTCCGGATCCACCTTGCTGGCCGGATTGGCCGGACAATCCATCCAATGATCAAAACCAGATCCTGCTGCGCCACTGGATTTTACAACTCCCTTCTCGAGTAGTATCACATGAGCACCGCGCTTATGTGCGGCCAAAGCGGCCACGGATCCCGAAGAACCTCCGCCGATTACGAGCACATCGCACTCAACTGTGGTTTCTTCCCCGTATTTGATAGGGTAGGGCCAAGCAGCCGTGGATCCTGATGGATTCGTCATGAGGTTTCTCCTTTTTCAGAGATCATAAGAGTTACAAGAATAAATACAACAGTTGACAGGGACCAGGCAATCAACAACGCAAGGTCAGCGTTGAAGAGACCCTCAAAAGGTCCAGGGACCGAGACCGCAAATGCTGTCATGCCCACGATTCCTCCCACGGCCATGGCGCTGTACGCAGCCTTCGCAGTGGCTCGCGGCCATAAGAGACCCCCGAGTAAGGAAACCAGCATACTTGCCATGTATGGCGTGGCGAAAACAATCATCGTCCGCAGAAGGCCTTCGAAATGCAGTGCAATCTGAATACCAAGGAACGCCGAGACCGCTACTACTATTCGAGACAGCTGCTTAACAAACGGCAGATCATTAAGCTTCTCGTCTTTATGAAGGACTTTGTTGTAGAAATCACGGGAGCAGGAGCCAGCGATTGAAATGACAAGGCTGTTGGCCGTTGACATGGCAGCCGCCAACAAGGCCGCGAGTACAATCCCTCCCAGAAGTGGCGACAAGATGGATTGGATCATTTGCGGAAGGACCGCGGTGGCATTGCTGGCCGGATCCACGGCACGTCCGGCCGCACCAATAAGCGCAGCGAAAAACGAAATGGTAATAACGATCAATCCGCCGTACACAGCACCCCACTTGGCAGCATTTCCTGATTTGGCGGACTGGAAGCGCAGATAGGCGTCGTATGACACAGACACCATGAGCAGGAAAGGAAGAATATTGAAGACGGCAGTCGATGCCATACCCTGGGGAACGAACGGCACAGAGAGCAACTCCCCGACTCTCGAGGTCATTGCCATACCTTCGTTGGCCGCCAGTGCCTTGGAAGTGAAGAAAGCGAGTCCAGGGATCGCCGCCACGATGACCGAGACTTGAACCAGATCCGTGACAACGGCACCCCACATTCCGCCGAGCATACTGTAGATCAGAACCACGCCTCCGGCGCACCAGACGCCCGTCTCGAAGCTGACGCCGAACATGGTGGCTACGGTACCTGCCGCCATGAACTGCACACCCAAGACTCCCAGCAGACTGGGAATGTTGGATATCCAGGCCCAAAGCCGAACCCAAAGGTTCTCCCCATATCGCTCCGCGAAGAAGTCCAGAGGCACGTAAGCACCCTGCCGGCGCAGTTTCTTGGCCGCAATGAAGCCGGCGAAGATCAACCCGCCTCCAACGCCGATTCCCGGCCACATACCAGCCCATACGCCGTGTTGTGCCGCCAGTTCGGCGCCCCCAAGAATGACCCCGGCACCGAGCTGGATGCCAGCGAATGTGGCTGTGGTCAGTAATATCCCGAGGTTTCGACCGGCGATCAGGAAGTCGGATATGTTTTTGATCCGGCTCCGTAGGGCTAAACCCACAAGTATCATGGCTGCCAGGTAGATGGCTACGATGGCTGTCTGCACGAATCCTCCTCTGAGAGGTTGTTGTGTAATTCTGAGGCTACTTTACACATTCCAGGCGTTAATAACTCACCGATTTCACCTTGCCTGTAGTCAAAAACTCATAGATCACTCGATTGAATTTTTCCGGAACCTCCACCTGCGGCAGATGCCCTGTTTTATTGAAGATGACCTTTTGTGAACCGGCAATATCCTGATTGAGTCGATCGGCATTGCTCAAGGGGAACACCCGGTCTTCTTTACCCCACACGATTAGGGTAGGTACCCGAATCGTTCGCATCTCTTCCTCGGTTATATCTCCACCTTCCAACAACATATTCTCTATGGCTCGGGCAGATTTAAGCCACAATGTAAATGCTTCCTGCACCCAACTATCAGTGATCAATTCGGGATCGTAGACCCGGCGCTTCAGAAAATTTCGGGTTGCTGCCAGGTCTGATCCCGTTACGATCCGGCGAAACTTGATTTGCGGTTCCGTCAGCGATTTGGCGAGATCACGATTCGGATTTCTATATCCAGCCCCGTCGACTAGCACTATTTGCTCTACCAGATGAGAATAATGGACGGCCATGTAAGTGGCCGTATTCGCACCCATGGCGTGCCCCACCAGCGTGGCTTTGGGTATTTCCACAGCTTCCAAGAAACCCACAAGAAACTGTGCAAGCAACGCGTTGTGATAATTGGCGTGGGGTTTATCCGATTTACCGAAACCGATCTGATCGAGGACAATCACGCGAAAATTGGTGGAAAGTGGCTCCATATTCAGTCGCCACTCGTTCTGACCACCCCATAAACCATGTAGTAATACAAGCGGCGGTCCGCTGCCTGCTTCGATGTAGTGCATGTTGAAGCCGTGGACGGTAACATCTTTTTCCATAAAACCGGACGGCTGAGTGTGAGCGATTGATACACTTCCGATCCACAACAGAATAACAACTCCCAAGCGGCGTATCATTTTTGTGCGGAGCATCATAACACAATTTTTCCCCTGTCACTCATCTTTCAGCGGATTTTCCGCCACGTCCATTCCCAGCGGCTCCCATTTGATAGATTGAAATGGATGACGAGCAGATTATTCCGCAACTGATAGGGCAACCGGGACACCGTGCCTACTTCGCGGGGGTTTTCCGAAAGGTCACGGTGCCAGATAAGGGTATCGCCCTCTACCTCATAAGGTCCGGTATGGGCGTTCAGCTTTAACCACTCCTGAAAGAAGGTGATCTGATCATCTTTGGGTAGATCTTCAGGACGCTTCCCCTGTTCAAGCACGGGACGATCCGGTTTTATGGTCATCATCGAATAATAACCGTGGGCCATCATAAGCAAGCCGCGTTGGGTCGGGTCGAGCGCCTGACCTGTGTTCAGATTGATGAGTGAAACACGCTCATAGACCCCTTCCAGATCAGGAATTTCCTGTCCAAAAAGGAACATGGATTGCATGATACAAAGCAATATTGTGGTCAGGCAAAAACGAGGCATCATTTTATTTTACAGTGAGGGCGAGTTTACATCATTAGAGATGAGTGAGAAAACAAAAACCCCGCAGGAGCGGGGTTTTTGTTTAAGAGAGAGACTGTTTTTCGGAGAGGACTACTGCTGTCGCTGTCTCAGGAAAGCGGGGATCTCCAGATCGTCGTCCTTAAAGACCATAGGATCTGGTGCCGGAGCATTTACTGTCGGCCGATCGTCCTCCGGCACCTTTGACTGGTGAGCAGGGACGTTGGGCGTTTCATGGATCTGTTCCGCCTCTACACGGAATTTCGGTGTCAGAACATCTGTGTTGTCGGAATGTCTGACTTCAGCTGCCCGAGCCTTGGCGTTAAAGCCAGTGGCGATGACAGTCACTTGGATCTCCTCACCAAGAGAGGGATCAATGACAACGCCGAAGATGATATTGGCATCCTGGCCTGCTTCCTCAAAAATGATGGATGTGGCTTCGTCCGCCTCCAATAGAGTCAGGTCGTCACCGCCGGTGATGTTTACCAGCACACCCTGTGCGCCGCGCATGTTTACATCATCCAGTAGTGGGGAGGAAATGGCTTGCTGAGCTGCCAGCACCGCCCGCTCTTCACCTGTGGCCATGCCGGTTCCCATAATGGCTTCACCCATGTCTCGCATGATGGTGTCCACATCTGCAAAATCGAGATTGATAAGACCGTGGACGCCGATAAGGTCTGAAATGCCCCGTGTAGCTTGATGGAGGATGGTATCAGCCTGCTGGAACGCTTCTACTACAGTGGTGGACTTGTCCACGATAGAAATGAGCTTCTGATTAGGAATTGAGATGAGCGTATCACAATTCTTTTGCATTTCCTCATTACCGCTGGTGGCCCGGTTCATCCGTTTCGGCCCTTCAAAATTGAAAGGCCGTGTCACGACTCCTACCGTCAGGGCGCCCAGCTCCCGGGCAATCTGCGCTACCAAAGGCGCCGCACCCGTTCCAGTGCCGCCGCCCATGCCGGCGGTGACAAAGATCATATCCGCACCATCAATGATGGCAGCGACGGCGTCTTTCTCCGTCTCTATGGCGGTTTTTCCGATTTCGGCTTTAGCGCCGGCGCCAAGACCCTTTGTCAAATTCTTTCCGATCTGGATCTTTGTCTCGGCCCGGTTGTTGTCCAGGTCCTGGGCGTCGGTGTTTATGGCAATAAAATCCACACCACTCAGGCCCGAGTTGATCATTCTGTTAATGGCGTTTCCGCCAGCGCCGCCAACGCCAATTACCTTTATACGTGCTTGTTGATCTGCTAATGAATCGAATTCGAACTTCATGCTGTACTCCTTTTCTCTCTCCCGCGAGTCAGGTTGTTTCAGTCCTTGAGTGAACTTCCGTTATCGCTATGTTACTAAAAAAATCCCTGGAACCATTCTCCGACATTCTTAACGATCTTGCCCATACTGGCTGACCGTCGATGTACTGGATCATACTGCTCGTGAGCAAGGGTCGGGTGTTGTACCAGCCCAATGGCTGTGGCATAAATGGGGCTTGCCGCCACATCCACCACGCCGCTCAGGCCTTTTGGGATACCAATCTTTACCTGTGCGTCTAAAATCTCTTCACCGAGGCTCGCCGCATTTTTTAACAGTGAGCCGCCGCCTGTCAATACCACACCGAAGGAGGCGGGGTTCTCAATGCCTGACCGCCATGGTGATATTTGAAGATGTTTCTGGATCTCCCGCTTCACCATCTGGAAAATTTCTGTCATCCGTGCCTCCACATAGCGGGACACCTCATGCTCGCTCGCCTTCCTGGGCGTCTCACCGGCGCTGTAGGGTAGTTCAAACTCCAGATCCGTAGATGCCATGGCCGCCTTCGCCGAACCATATTTGGTTTTAATCTCTTCGGCTTCATCGATGGAGACCTGTGTCATCATGGCAAGATCGTTGGAAATGCAATCCCCACCCAGGGCGATGACAGCCGAGTGCCGTACCTCACCCTCAAAATAGACGCAGATGTCCGTAGTGCCGCCGCCGATGTCCACAAGCACCACACCAAGCTTTTTTTCGTGCGGCTCAAGCACAGCCTCTCCCGAAGCGAGAGGCTGGTAGATAAATCGCCTCACAACGATGCCCGCCTCCTCTACACACTTGGTAATATTTTTCGCCGCTGATGTGGCACCGGTGATAAGGTGCACGTGAGCCTCTAACCGCCGGCCCACCATACCCGTGGGATTCTTGATTCCGCCTTGGTGATCCACTACAAATTCCTGCGGAAGGATGTGGAGGATTTCTCTGTCAACGGGGAGAGAGACGGCGCGGGCCATCTCCAACACTCTGGTAATATCTGAATTCTTGATCTCGTCTTCGTAGGTGACGGGGTGACCGTTCTTTGAAATGGCGATGGCGCCCTGGGTGTTCAATCCCCGGATGTGATCTCCGGAGAGTCCCACGTATGCTTCGGACACCTTCACGTTGGCCATAGTCTCAGCTTTATGAACAGCGTCCTCAATGGCCTGGATGGTGGCATCGATATCTACTACCGTTCCCCGCTTTACACCGTGGGAGGGGGCCACGCCCGCACCCAGCAGTTTCATGTCACCGCCGTTCCCATCGGACTGTGCAATGATGCAACACACCTTTGTGGTTCCCACATCAAGTCCAACGCAGGTTCCCTTGTCCTTTACTAACCCGTTTCTCACGTTCTTTCCCTCACTACGATTTGGTTTCTGTAACGAAGATCGACATAGCGATAATCGCGCAACTTTTTCGCACCAGCCAGGGTGAAGTCAAACTGTTTCAGCAAAATGATCTGGTCCAGCATGTTGCCCTCACCGAAGTGGATCCGGGTGGGCATCTCCGCCAGCACCATAACATATTCGTCTGTCTTGTTTACCGTCAGTTCGGAGATGTCTTCAAAGAGGATTGGGAAAAGTTGCCTCATGGAGCTGAGGTAATTCACAGCTTCCAATGTTTTGTGTGAGAGGCATTTTAGTCCTACAGGATAGAGTTCCTCAGCCGGGTTGAAACCAGTAAGGGTCGGGATATTGAATTCCATATCATCGTGGCGAAGTGGCATAATGACTCCTTCCTCGTCCACCACTAGGAAAACGGGGAGGTTTAAGTAGGCAATGGGCTGCCGTTCAACCACATCGATATAAATCTTTTTCGGAAATTCCCGGCTCACTCGGGCTCCTTTTACATAAGAGTGCTTCTCTACCCGCCGCTGGATGGCTTTAAGGTCAATGTTTGCCAGTGACTGTGCGAAGGGGACCTTCGCCAGGGCGATGATCTCGTCTTGCCCTAAAATATCGTTTCCGCGGATCTCCGTGGCCGTCAGATCAAAATCTCCACTCAGCTGTGACCATTTCGAGGCGTAGTTGACCAAAACACCGAAGAGAAGAAGGGAGGTTGATATGAGGCTCCACCGAATGGTTGGCGCTACCCATTTTGGCATCTTCTTTTTTCTGCGCATTTTTTTCTTCTTAACTGTCATCCGTCAAAAGTTCCTTCAGGGAAACCGAGCGTCATGATCTCCAGTTCCAGATGAATGTCAAATTTTTCTCGTACCGTCCGCCGAGCCAGGCGAATAAGTTCCACCAGGTCTTCTGATGACGCATCGCCGTGATTCACAAAGAAATTGGCATGTTTTTCAGAGATCTCGGCGCCGCCAACACGGGTCCCTTTAAGGCCCGCCTGGTCGATGAGTTGACCGGCAGGTTTCTCCGGTGGGTTTTTGAAGATAGATCCGGCGGACCGGAAACGGAGTGGTTGTGTTGCTTTCCGGCTCTCGCTCGCCTTTGATTTCAATACCTGGATCACCTCCGGTGCCCCTTTTTCAAACTTGAATTTCGCCGACACCACTATTTCATCGCTCCTTAGAGAAGAGTGGCGGTAACTGAATTCTACCTCGCTCCGCGAAAGCTCTTTCACCTTACCATCCAGTGTCATCACTCTTAAACTGGTGAGAAAATTGGATATCTCCCGTCCGTAGGCGCCAGCGTTCATCCGGATGGCGCCTCCCACTGTTCCCGGAACACCGATAAGGCTCTCTACGCCGGACAGTTCCGCTCCTGTACAGATTTTTACAAAATGACCCATCATAACGCCGCATTCGGCAAAGACGTTGGTACCGTTGATCTCCAGTGTCTTGAACGTTTTTGCAAGGCTGATGACAAAGCCGTCGAAGCCGTCATCACTCACTAGCAGGTTGGAACCTGAACCGGTGAAATAGACGGGGATAGATTTTTCTCTGGAGATGGACAGAATGGCTGATAAATCTTCTTCATGGGCTGGGTAGAAGAGGCCCAAGGCCGACCCGCCGATACCGTATGAGGTGTGTCCTTTCATCGGTTCATTCCACATCACTTTTCCTGTTAAAATCTTTTCAAGTCGTTTGAATCCAGGATCCACACGTTCCTCAGGCTTCCACCGCCTCTTTTTCCAGCATGGCGGCATATTTATCGCAAATACGCCAGATATCGCCCGCACCCATAGTGATTACAAGATCTCCCGGCTCCACCAGCGCTTTCATGGCAGCAACAAGCCGTTTCTTGTCTTCCACCCAGTAAACATTTTCATGCCCCATCGATTTGGCCATGTTGGTGATAAGTTCGCCTGTAACGCCGGCTATGGGCTCCTCCCTGGCTGGATAAACATCTGTTACAAATAGAACGTCGCTGATGAGAAAAGACCGGGCGAAATTCTCGTATAAATCCTGAGTTCGGCTGTAAAGGTGTGGCTGAAATACTGCTACCAGACGGCGGTCCCAACCGTTTTTGATGGCCCTCAAAGTAGCAGACACCTCTGTGGGGTGGTGGGCATAGTCGTCCACCACCATCACATCATCAAAAATGCCCTTGATTTCGAATCGCCGTTTCACGCCACTGAACTGTTTCAGTCCATTACTGATAGTGTTGAAATCGATGTTCATCTCCGTTCCTAGAGCGATGACCGCCAGGGCGTTTTTTATGTTGTGAGCACCGGGAACCATCATCTCCACTTCTCCCAACTCCTCGCCCCGGTGTTTGACGACAAAAGTTGAGCGGACCTCCCGATATAAACGACGTTCAGCCTGGAACTCCGCATCCCCCGAGAAACCGTAGGTAATCACGGGTCGGCTGATGTCCGGGAGGATCCGCTTTATCAAGGGCTCATCCACACACGCCACCACAGCACCGTAAAAGGGGGTGGCGTTCGCGTATTGTGCGAAGGCGTTGAGCAAATCCTCTTCTGAATCGTAACAATCCATATGATCAGTATCGATATTTGTAATGATGGCATAAGTAGGGGTCAGCTGTAGAAAACTTTTGTCAAACTCATCGGCTTCCGCCACAATGACGTCACCCTGTCCCAGCAGGGCATTCACGTCCAGGCTCTTTACCACGCCGCCTACCACCAGAGTGGGGTCCAGCAACGCTTCCGTCAGCACCGCTCCCATCATTGAGGTGGTGGTTGTTTTGCCGTGTGTACCGCCTACAGCGATGGAGATCTGTTTCAGCTTAAGTAGCTCGCTCAACATCTCTGCTCGCCGGATGATGGGAATCTGTTTATCTTTCGCACGCTGGAGCTCCGGATTGTCCACCTGCACTGCCGAGGAGTAAACCAGCACGTCCGAATCGTTTACATTTTCCGGCTTATGACCCTCGTGAATCACAGCTCCATGTTTCTGGAGATTTTCAGTGATGTTTGTGGTCTTCATGTCAGAACCTGTCACCTCAAAACCGAGGTTAATGAGGAGTTCAGCAATGCCGCTCATGCCGATGCCGCCGATCCCCACAAAATGAACTTTTTTAACTTTCCCGAACATTACGCTTCCGCTATCACCTCAATTTCATTGACGATCAGATCGACAGCTTCCGGCTTCGCAACGGACCGGGCCGCTGATGCCATCCTGGAAAGTGTCTGGCTGTTACCCATCAACTGTTTCACTTCATCGGTCAGACGCTCGCCCGTAAACTCTTTCTGATGCACCACTATGGCCGCTCCTGATGCCCGAAGGCTTTCTGCATTCATGGTTTGATGATTGCCAGCCGAACCTGCAAAAGGGATAAGGAGGGACGGCTTGCCGCAGGCTGCAATCTCCGCCAGGGCCAGAGCACCGGCCCGGGAAATGATCAGATCTGCAGCGGCATAAAAAGTACCCATGTCATTCACAAACGGCATCACTTTCACTCTGTCAGTCTCGTGCTTCCGGTAGGTCTCAAGATGCGAATCACCTGTCTGCCACAGGATCTGCATATCTGTCAAATCTTTCAAGGCTTTCTCCATGGCCTTGTTTAGAACCTGGGCACCCTGGCTGCCGCCTAACAGGGCCAGCACCGGTAACTCTTCGCGCAGGCCGTATGTAAGCAAAGATTTTTTCCTGTCACCGTTCATAACGTCCTCCCGAACCGGGTTGCCGGTGACAACACCACTTTTTTTTTCAGATGACGCCGGGCGTCTTCATAACTGAGGCAAACCCGGGTTGCCCGGGAAGAGAGCCATCGGGTTGTGACGCCGGGATAGGAATTCTGTTCATGAATAACAGTTGGAATCTCCTTATGGATGGCCGCCAGGAGCGGCAATCCGCTGGCGTAGCCGCCAGTGCCGATGACCACCACGGGTGAGAATCTTTTTATCAACCGCCGTGATTTCAGATAAGCGATGGCGAACCTGATAGGGAAAAGGAGGTTCCTGAAAAGGGCCCTTGGAGAAATACCTCTCATAAATCCTCTAATGGTGAGCAGCGTATGGCCATCGCCCCGCTCAGGGAGGATTTTGGACTCCAGCCCGAACTTGGATCCGACGAAATGGATGGCGGCATTTGGGAATCGTTTTTTAAGCGCGTCCCCGATGGCCAATGCCGGGAAAAGATGGCCACCGGTGCCACCGCCGGCAATAATGAAGCTATTCCTTTTATTAAGCAAAACGGATCCTCGCTTCCGATCTTCGGCTTACCGTCCGCTTTGCCATGGATATGTTCAGTAGTATTCCCACAGAGAGGAGGTTCATGAGGAGGCCACTACCGCCAAAACTAATGAACGGGATAGGGAGGCCTGTAGTAGGGACGATCCCCGTCACCACCGCTGCATGGATGAAAGCGTACGATACTATCTGAACCGATAGACCTATTCCCAACATGATGCCGAACACGTCCGTACACCCTTTGGTAATTTTCAGCGCTCTGTGGAAGACCGCCAGGTAGAGTGTAATGAGGACAAAAATGCCGCCAAAACCGATCTCTTCTCCCACGATGGCCAGAATGAAATCGGTGTGTGGTTCAGGGAGGAACAGGTTCTTACCTATGCTGGCACCCAAACCAACGCCTATCATTCCGCCGTTGCCGAGACTGATAATAGACTGCTGAAGCTGATAATTGGCGCCGGAGAAATCGAATATCCCCCTGATGAATGAAGTAATTCTATAAAGCCTGTACGGTTCGGCGATCATAACAGGTATGAGGATCGTCATCCCCACAGCACCGGTGGCCAGCATGTGGGTCAGCTTCGCCCTGCCGATAAAAAGCATGGTTGTCGCAATGAGGCCGATCATGACTGCTGTACTGTAGTCCGGCTGAATAATGATGAGTGCCATGACAATTCCTGTCATTATAACGGGAGGCAAAAAGCCGTTAACATAGTCACCGATTCCGTCCCGTTTCTTGTCGATATATGTCGCCAGGTAAATGATAGTGGCGAACCGGGCCAGGTCAGATGTCTGAATTCGGAGGGGCCCCAGGTAGAGCCATCGGGCCGGTGAATAGTTTCCTGCTATGAGGAATATCACCTTGGTAGCGATTAGTAATACAATGCTCGCAATAAAGAGGGGTGCAGCAATCCGCTTCAACAGGCGATAATCGATGAATATGGCAGCCACCATAACAGCTAGCCCCACAAAAACACGTAAGAGGTGCCTCCGGAAGTAAAAGGTGCCACTGCCGAATTTGTCCAGAGAGATGTCTGAACTGGAGCTGAACACCATCACCGTTCCAATTGCAAGAAGTATCATGGTGATGATGAGGAGCGGTCTGTCGTATTTTTCTGAAGACACTTCTATGGGCATGTCACAACCTCATCACCTCTTCACGGAACGTATCGCCCCGCTGTTCAAAATTGTCAAACATGTCAAAGCTGGTACAGCCGGGTGAGAGGAGTATAACATCTCCTGCTTCACTGTTCTGAAAAGCTAGGGAAACGGCGGAAGCCATTGAGTCAGCTCGTAGGAAGGGAGGGTGGTTGGAGAGGGTCTTCTCGATGCGCTCCGCCGCTTCACCTAACGTTATTACCAGTTTTACCCCGTCCGCGAGGTAGGGGGTTAGTTCATTGAAATCGCCTCCTTTGTCCCGCCCACCGAGTATCAGCACAACAGGAACGTTAAACGACTGCAAAGCAACTTTCACCGATTCAATGTTGGTAGCCTTGGAATCGTTATAGAAGGTGATACCGTTTAGAGTATTCAGTTTCTCCAGTCGGTGTGGAACTCCGCTAAATGTTTTCATTACCTGCTTTATGGCGGCTTCATCCACGTCTATAATTTCCGCCGCTGTGGCCGCTGCCAGAAAATTGGCCACATTGTGATTTCCCGGGAGGGAGATCTCGTCCAGGTAGATAAAAGGTTCGTGAGATTCATTATATATCTTGGTCTCGTTCAGATTGAACCGGATACCACCGCCCGATCCGGCAGAAAAGGGGACCATCTTCGCTTCCGTTTTCAGAGTTTTGGAAAGAAGTTTATCATCCCGGTTGTAGACCACATGATCTTTATTGGTCATATTTTCCACGATCCTCAACTTTGCCGAGACATACTCATCCATGATGCCGTAGCGGTCCAGGTGGTCGGGGGAGAGGTTCAGAAGTATAGCTACATCCGGCTTGAAATGGTGGATCTGTTCCATCTGGAAAGAACTCACCTCCAAAACGTGCACGGCATTTTCCGGCTCACTTCCCAGGTTTTCCAGCACTACTTTAGAAAAAGGGGTCCCTATGTTGCCACTTTCATAAGTTGTGAGACTCGCCTGGCGGCACATCTCTGCCAAGATGGATGTGGTGGTTGTTTTCCCATTTGAACCGGTGATGGCGACTATGGGAGTGGCTGTGAACCAGCTAGCCAGTTCAATCTCGCTCACTACCGGGACTCCGGCAGATTTTGCCCGGGTTACCACGTCTGAATCCTGCGGCACACCCGGCGACACCACCATGAGATCGTTCCCATTAACCTTTTCAGAATGACCGTCCGTTTCAAACGGTACACCAATTGTCTTTAGTTCATCGGCATCAATATTTTCGTCCGCTTCACTGACAAACACTTTTGCTCCAAGTTCAGTCAGCAGTCTTGTCGCCGAAAGCCCGCTTCGGCCAGCACCGATGACGGCAACGGATTTTCCGTTGAGATCGATGGCTTCTCTGTTACTTATACTCATCACCGAATCTTGAATGTGCTGAATGTCATCAATGCAAAAAGTATTCCCATGATCCAGAACCGGATCACCACCTGGGTCTCTTTCCACCCTTTCAGTTCAAAGTGGTGGTGAATAGGTGCCATGAGAAAAAACCGTTTGGTCTCACCTGTCCTTCTCTTTGACCATCGGAAGTAGCCCAACTGGATCATGACTGAAATGGCCTCCCAGACAAAGACACCGCCCAGGATCACCAGGAGGAGCTCCTTTTTCAGCAGGATGGCCAGGGTACCCAGAGCCGCCCCGGTAGAGAGGGCACCTGTATCTCCCATAAAGACTTGTGCCGGCGGAGCATTGAACCAGAGAAAGCCGAGGCAGGCACCGCCTAGTGCCGTTGAAAAAATGGTCAGCTCCCCCGCTTTAGGAAGGTATATAATGTTAAGGTAATCACTGAAATCGACCCGGCCGGAGATATAGGAAATAGCCGCCAGGGTGAGAGCACAGATAGCCAGCAATCCCGCCGCCAGCCCGTCTAGTCCGTCTGTGAGGTTCACCGCATTGGAGCTGGCAGTCAGCACCAGTGTTACCCACGGAATGTAGAGAATGCCGAAAGGTATCTCCAGGTTCTTAAAGAAAGGTACAGAGGTAACGGGCCCGATGTCTCTGAACTCTGTTCCAAAGTAGAGCCAGGCACCGATGATAAGCCCCAGGCCAATCTGTCCTGCGAATTTGTACCGTGCAATCAGTCCTTCCTTTGACTTCTTTACCGTCTTCAGGTAATCGTCGAGAAATCCAAAGAGGCCCATCCAGATAGTGGCCAGCAGAATGATATGGATATAACTGTTTTGCAGATCGGCCCAAAGGAGGGTGGGGAGAATCACTGCCGCTAGGATAATGATTCCCCCCATGGTTGGCGTGCCCTTCTTTGTTATATGTGTTTTAGGTCCTCTTTCACCGATGGTCTCCAGCACTTGACTTGATTGGAGCTTCCGGATGATCCATGGACCTATTATAAAGCTGATGATTAAAGCGGTGATAGCTGCACCAGCCGCCCGGAATGTGATATACTGAAAAACATTTAGCCCCGACAGCTTGTCTTTAAGCGGGTAAAGAATGTGGTAGAACATCAGTCTCCGAACACCTCTTTGATCACCGATTCCAGCGCCATGCCCCGGGATGCTTTAAACAGCGCTACATCGCCTTTACTCACGGAATCTTTCACCGCTTCTGCCAGAGAACTTTTGTCATTAAAATGTGCGGCCTTAATTCCGTTGGCCGCTTCAGCGGCGGCAGCCGACTCCGGCCCGTAACATAGGAACTGGTCCACACCCCGCTCTGAGACGGCCTGCCCAACTTGGCGGTGATGATCTTCGCTAGCGTCGCCCAGCTCCAACATATCACCGAAAATGAAGTGTCTTTTTCCCGTAACAGGAATATCAAAAAGGTAGTTCAATGCCGCCAGTGTGGAAGTGAGATTGGCGTTGTATGTGTCGTCAATAATGGTGACACCGTTCCGCTTTTCCATCCAGCACCGGCCAGCCACTGCCTTAAAGGAAGCTACCTGCTGTTGGATATCATTAAACGGTATTCCCAATGTGGAGGAGACGGCTGACGCCGCTAGCACATTCTTTGCAAAAGTCTGATTGGCAGAACCTGTGAGCAGTTCTTCTCCATTAATAATAAGTGTTATAAGGCCCTCACCGTCCCGGCTCATGTCGCCGGTAAAGTTGCACTCAGGGGTGAAGCCGTAAGTGACTCTTTCAGCCGGGGTGGGCAAATCTTTTACGAGCTCGTCGTCGTTGTTAACAAATGCGATGCCGCTTTCCGGCAGGGACTCAAAAAGTTCACCTTTGGTTTCCCTGACCGCCTCTACTGAGCCGAAGCTGAAGAGGTGGGCAGGGGCGATATTGGTAATTAATCCGTGCCGAGGTAGGGACAGACTACAAAGATATCCAATATCGCCCCGGTGATTGGCTCCCATTTCAAGGAAGGATTGGGAATGGTGGGAGTCTAGCTCGAGTAAGGTGAGGGGTAACCCTAGATGGGTATTATAGTTCCCGCGAGTCCCATGCACTACGTGCCTCACAGAAAAGATGTGTATCAAAAGATCTTTCGTGGTCGTTTTGCCATTTGAGCCGGTGATGCCGGTCACGTCTACACTGTGTGACTGCCGCCAGGCTGTTGCCAGCTGAGAGACGGTTGTGGCAGGATCATCTACCACAATCTGTGGCAGATCTACATTCTCATCACGTGTTGACACGATAGCTGCGGCGCATTGGGCGTCGTGCGCCTGGGAGAGAAACTGGTGACCGTCCACCCGCTCTCCGGCCGTGGCAATAAAGAGATCTCCGGGCCTTGCTTCACGGCTGTCCAGCGTGACGCCAGTGATCTTGGCTTCAGGCTGCTGGCCTGAGATCTCATAAAATAGTTTCATGAATCTTTCCGGATCAGGCAGATCAATTCTCATCTCCAGCCAATTCCTTTACTGTCTTTTTTACCGTTTCAACATCTGAATGGTGTATCCGTTCCACCCCGGTGATTTGATAATCTTCCCGCCCTTTACCAACGATAGCCAGGATGTCACCGGGCTCCAGCCACGCCACAGCCTCCCGGATCGCTTCCACACGGTCAATGTGAAAACTGTGACTCTTTTTTTTAAATCCTTTTGCGATATCCTTATTAATAGTGTCGATGGATTCTGTTCTGGGATTGTCAGGCGCCACGTAGATCTTGTCGGCGTAAGCTTCGGCTGCGGCTGCCATGAGGGGACGTTTCTTTTGGTCCCTGTCACCGCCGCAACCGAAAATGACACCTAGTCTGCTCCTGCGAGGTAGGAGTGTTCTGAGTGAAGAAAAAAGTTTGTTGTATGCGTCCGGAGTGTGGGCATAGTCCACAATAACAGTGGCGCCGTTGTGGCTCATCATTCTTTCTATGCGCCCCGGGACAACCTCCAGGGATTGGATACCGGACTCTATGGAATCTACCGGTATTTCCAAAACGGTGGCCGCCGCCACTGCAGCCAGAATATTGTGGAGGTTGTAGGAGCCTATGAGGGAAGAGGAGATGTGGATCGTTTCACCGCCTGCTTCAACGGTGCCTCTGATTCCGTCAATAGACATGCCCCAGTCAGAGAATTTTACATCCGCATCTGCTTCCACGGCATAAGTGACCACCCGGGTATTCGTCACCTTTTTCAACTCTTCCGACTTTGGATCGTCGGAGTTCAAAACGGCACATTTACCAGACGAGAGCATGGCAAAAAGCTTGCTCTTGGCTTGGAAGTAATTGTCCATGCTTTTGTGGAAATCGAGGTGGTCTTGAGAAAAATTGGTAAACACCGCCATGTCAAAGTCGACGTCCGCTACCCTGTCCAACTCCAGGGCGTGCGAGGAAACTTCAATAACAGAATGGGTGAGGCCGCCGTCTACGAAAAGAGCCAGCGTCCGCTGGAGCTCCAAGCTGTCTGGTGTAGTGAGACCAGTGTGTGCTTCAATCCCCGGTGCTGTCACGCCTAGGGTTCCCACCATGCCGCACTTTATATCCGAAGCCTTCAAGATGGAATCAATGATGTATCCAGTGGTTGTTTTACCGTTGGTACCGGTAATGCCCACCGCGGTCAGTTTTTCCGAAGGGTGGCCGTGCAGATTGGCGGCAATGCCGGAAAGTGCCTTTCGAATATTCTTCACTCGAACCGAGGGTGTTTTCAAATTATCAAGTATATCGTCAACTTTTGCTCCGCCGTTTGAAATAATGAGGGCGGCGCCGTGATCAATAGCGTCTTGTACATAATCGAGGCCGTCTTCACAGTATCCTTCCACAGCTACAAAAGCAGAGCCGGGCCATACGCGACGAGAGTCAGCCGTTACAGAATTGATGGGGATCTCCACCGGTGATGGCTGAACCACATCGACCCCTTCTAATAATGTGCCTGCCGTAACCATCAGTTCAATCCTATGGTACAGGATGATGTTTCTTTCACAAGCAATCCTGGTGCCGGACTTTGCCACACCACTGTCCCGGAACCCTTAGGTTTAACTTTTAAACCAGCGTGCCTCAGCATGGATGTGGCGTTTCTCAAACTTCTGCCTCTAACGTCCGGCACTGCCACCCAGCCGTCTTTCGGCATGGCGGCTGTTGTAATGAGCGTGACAGGCTTGGGAGAAGAATCAACCTTTTTTTCAACGGTCGGTTCAATCAACGCATCTGCCATCACTTTCTTTTTTTGTTTCACCGGCTTATTGACCAGAATTGAATCGTCTGTCTGAACGATCCGCTTCATGACGGCTTGAAAAACAGGTGCGGACCCTTCACTACCCCAATGGAAGCCGTTCTTCGGCTCATCCAGGATAATGACCGCTACTATTTTCGGATCGTGGGCGGGAAAGAAGCCAGCAAATGAAGTGAAAAACCGATTGTTGGAGTATCCTCCATCCACATATTTTTTGGCTGTACCCGTTTTTCCCGCAACGTTCCAACCGGGCAGGTTTGCCTTTGTCCCTGTCCCCTTGGAGACCACCAGTTCCAGCATGTCGGTCAGCTCATCCATCACTTTCTTTGAAGCGACTCGCCGGATGACCTGAGGCTCGGCCTCATAACTGACAGTGCCAGAAGGGTGGATAATTTTTTCTACGATCTGGGGCTTCATAAGGAAACCGCCGTTAGCCACAGCGCTGTAGGCCAGTGCCATCTGAAGGGTGGTGACGGACACCTCATAACCGATGGAAATTTGAGCGATGGAAATACCACTCCAATCTTCTGTCTGCTTGAAGACTCCTTTCGTTTCACCGGGAAAGGAGATTCCTGATAAAGAACCAAATCCGAACTTCCGGCCGATGGAATAAAGGTTCTTGGGGCCGATTCGCTCAGCAATCTTGACTGTTCCCACATTGCTGGAATTCTGGATGATCTGAGGGAAGGTGAGGAGGCTAAACTTTTCCCAGTCTTCGATGACGTGGTGCCCCCGAAAATTATATGAGCCGTCGCCACAGTTGAATTCTTCGTGTTTACCTACTGAGTTATAACTGAGGGCCGCCGTGGCGAAAACCACTTTAAATGTGGATCCTGGCTCAAACTGATCTGTCACCGCCCGGTTGCGGTATGTCTCCCGGGGAAAGGTGGCAGGACCGTTGGGATCAAAGTCCGGCAAAGATGACATGGCCAGCACCTTCCCTGTTTGCGGCTCTAGTATAACGCCCATTGCTCCTTTTGCGCTTGTTCTTGTAACACGCTTCTGCAACTCATCCTGAAGGATAGCCTGGTAATCAAGATCGATAGTGAGATAGACATCTGAGCCGTCCACCGGTGCCATGCGGGGATAGGCATTGTTCCGCCTGCTACGGCCCTTGCCGTCCTTCTGAAAAACAATCCAGCCGCTCTTGCCGGCAAGGTTCTTGTCAAACTGTTTCTCTATCCCCTCGATACCCACATTATCCACATCGGTAAAACCGATTATCTGTGAGGCGATATTCTGGTGGGGGTATAATCGGTAGCCGTGTCTGTCTACCACGAGACCCCGGTCTTCCAGTTCCAGCAGGGGCCGGGCCACTTTGGTGCGAAGATTTCGGTCCAGGAAAACGTAGGAGGTCGAGTCACTGAATTTTTGTTCGTAATATTTTCGGGACCGGCCGGTGGCGTTGGTGAAAGCAGCGATAAGCTGTTCCCGGTTTTCAACTTCTTTCGGATGGATACCGAAAGAGTAGTGGACAACATTGGTGCCCAGGTCGAGACCATACCTGTCTTTCACAGAACCTCTAACTGCCGAAAGCATCACTTTGTTGCCGCCTTGCTGCTCACTCCGGGCGCTGAGATCATGGGCGCGAATCACCTGAATATAGAAGAAGCGCATGGTGAGGCCGGCCCACATCAGAATCATGACACTGGAGACTAAGAGGATTCGGGGCCGTAACTTGGAGAAAGATTTGGTCATTTTGCCCCGCTTCCATCACTGAAATCTCTCGGCTCAATAAAGACAACCAGCGTTTCCGGTACCGGCGTTACCAGGTTCAGCTCCTTCTCAGCGATGGAGGTTATCCTATCCGCCCGCATGAGCCGTGCAATATTGCCCTCTAAGCGATTGTTGTCTTCCAGCAGTGCCTCTTTTGTCTTTCTCAGCCCTACATTGCCTTTATCTGTGAGAATGATCTCATTGTAGACCCAGAGATAGATCAGAAGCCCTGTCACAGACAGCAGTGACACGGCCAGAAAAAGTATGGAGTTAATAAATTCTTTTTGTTTTCGGGAGGCTCGGCGGCGGCGTTTCGTTTTTTGCCTGGCCACTAGATTTTCTCCGCAGCTCGGAGCCGTCCGCTTCTGGCGCGGCTGTTTGCTGCCGTTTCTTCTTCCGTAGGCCGGACCACGCGGGGTGTCAAAACTTTGAGAGTAGGGGAGATGCCGCACCGGCATTCCGGAAATGCCGGGGGACAGACACACCCTTTCTCCAGCTTCCGAAAAGTCTGTTTTACCATTCTGTCTTCCAGTGAGTGGTAAGAAATAATGACAACCCGGCCGCCGGTTTTCAGGTAATCTGCGAATGTGTTCAGGAATTTTTCGAGGCACGCCAGCTCACCGTTCACCACTATGCGAAGGGCCTGGAAGATGCGGGAAAGGGTCTTGGTGGCGGCATGGGCGCCAACGACACTCTTTATAATATGTGTCAGGTCAGATGTTGTATCTACCGGATTTGAATCCCTCACCTTTGCGATTGCAGTGGCAATGGCGGAAGCGCGCCGCTCCTCTCCGGTCTCTTTAAACAGTTTTTTCAGCTCCGAAACAGGCCAGCTGTTAACAATATGCCGGGCGGTGATGGGACCGTTTTCATCAAAGCGCATATCCAAAGGTCCTTCCGTGCGGTAAGCAAATCCGCGGGCTGGTGTGTCCAGCTGGTAAGATGACATGCCCAGGTCTAGCAGCATACCGTCCACCGCTTGAATATTGAGGGAGGAGAGGTGTTGAGGGAAAGTGTCGTAGGGTGCTTGAACGAGGTGACAGGAAGGCGACAGCAATTTTTTACAGTGTCTGACGGCCTCCTCATCGCCATCAAACCCGACCAGCTGCCCTTTGGGAGAAAGTTGCTTCTGAACCGCCGACGCGTGCCCGCCGAAGCCCAAAGTGCCGTCCAGATAAATCCCGTCCGGCTTTACCGCGAGGTAGGAGAGAACATCTTCTTGTAGAACTGGAATATGTTTTTTTGTAGCGCCCCATTCTGAAGTCACAAGCTAAAGGATTACTTTATCTGACAAATCGTCAAAATCGTCTTGAGATAGATCCTGCATTCTTTGCAGATCATCAGGATTCCAAATTTCAATCTTGTTCACAACACCAATAATTTTCACATCCCGGTCCAAGCTAGCATACTCTTTCAAAAACTGAGTGATCTGGATGCGGCCTTGGCCGTCCAACTTGACAGTGGTGGCAAAACGGGTGAGGGAACGGACAAAAAGACGGTTGCGCTGGGATGTGGCTGACAGTTCCCTGAGACCCGACTCCACTCGCTGCTGCCACTCCACCAGAGGATACGCCACAACACAAGGGTCCATCCCCTTTGTAATGACAAAACTTTTGTCATTGTCGGGGGAGAGCGCTGATCTGAACTTCGACGGGATATTTAACCGCCCCTTGGCATCCAGTGTATAGCTGAATTCCCCGGTAAAAGTGTTTTCTGTTATTGTCATACTCGAGAGCTATGGGATAATTACCCACTATTACCCATAATATTAACTTATCACCCCACCAATGTCAAGAAAAACCTTCAACCGCTTACACGGTTTTCTGAAAGGAGAACTTTAAGGGCGAGTTAAGGTGCTACCGGGGTGTGTAGCTGCGGATGAGAAGCTGTTTTCTCTGACCGTCATATATGATATCGGTCGGATAGGGTGCATCCTGGAGGAAAACCTCTGTTCCGTTCAGAAAGACGGTAACATCAGCGGTACGCTCGAGTCGGAGATAGAGGTATTCGTTAAAGCTCATGGTGATATCATTCCCATTGAGTAGACTGGCAGAAGTGATGTTTCCTGAATAGTCCGATTCGAACTCGTACCAAGTTTCACGGGTGGAAGAGAGGGCGAGCCTATACGGCGCCTCCAGGTTCAGTTCCTGATCCACATCGGTCGGTATAAAGCCGGTGTTGAGCTCCTGATCTGTAATTTTCGGTGCCACAATAAAAGGTGTTCCCGTTTCAGGTTCCGTGGACTCAGACTCATCATTGGTGATTTGCCTCACCACCCAGACGCCAAAGAAAACAACGATGATTAGCACCCCAACTTTCACAGCCGATGAAGGAATGTCACCTACGGCTGAAGGTAGAAGTGATTGTACTAAACCGTCCTCGGGAAGCTCTTTACTTTCTTCATCGTCTTCGCTGGGCGGCAGGTCTTTGGTGGGTGTCTTCTTGTCCATGAGGTGATCAAGTTGCTGAAGGATTTCCTCAGTCTCGGCACCGACCTCAACAGTGTAAGCTTTCAAGAAGAGGCGGATGTAAACGTAAGGGAGAAAGGTAAAATCGCCAGCCTCCATCGCTTCAAGATATTCCAGGCTGATCTTGGTACGGGTGGAGACTTCACTGAGCTCAATATCTCTTTCGACCCTGAGCTTTTTCAGTTCCTCGAAAAAGGGGGCTGATTCCTGCATTTTGTTCATCATGGGCTGATGATTTTAAGCGATCTCCCTGTCGGAAGCAAACCAAATGTCGGCGGAAAACTGCTGTTTGAACTCCTTGGACCGAACCAGCTGAACAAATCGTGCCACCGGGAAACCGACTACGTTGTGATAGCAGCCGTTCACTTTTTCCACAAAGCAGGCGGATCCGTCCTGGATGCCGTAGGCGCCGGCCTTATCCAGCGGGGAGCCGGAGGCCACATAACTGCTGATGAGTGTCTCATCCAGTTCAAAAAAGGTCACTTCGGTAGATTCCACGAATGAGATTACCGCCTCATTGGACTTTTGTACCAGTGCCACACCGGTGTGAACAGTGTGGGATTTATTTGACAGTTTTCTCAGCATCGCCGCTGCTTCGGATGAATCTTTCGGTTTTCCCAGGATGTTTCCTTCCAGCACCACAATGGTGTCAGCACCCACAACAATTGTTTCCGGGTGGGCCGCTGCCACATCTCGCGCCTTCTCAAGAGCCCACCACTTTGCCATCTCCGGCGGTGCCATACCGTTGTTATAATTCTCTTCCACACTGCTGGGGATAATCTCAAACGGGAGCTCAAGCCGGTTCAGCAGTTCCTTGCGGCGAGGTGAGGCGGAGGCGAGAATGAACTGTACCATATCAGCGGTACTTAGCCGCCTTGCCGATATGGGTCGTTTTGTCTTCGCCATCGGCGGTGGTCACTTTCAGCTGGTAGAGGTAGATGCCGTTGGCGATCAAGTCTCCGTAGTGGTCCCGACCGTCCCAGTCGATATGGGCATAGCCGTAGAAGGATTCCAGCGGTTCCAGCTGGGTCACCAGTTCACCGGCCAGGGTAAAGATCTTAATTTCTGCAAAAACCTCCCGGTTCACTTCAAAGCCGAACTGTGTTTTATCCTTGAACGGGTTGGGATAGTTGAAAACATTGGTGAGTTTAAGTTCTTCGTCAGAAGTGACACTGAAGGTAATGTTCTTTCTGGCGGCGTTGTTGGCATTGTCCCACGCCTCAGTCGTTACCGTTGTTTCACCGGGCAGGGCATTGGCTAGCGAAAATTTCACGGAGCCGCTGGTGTGGCTTCCTTCATCGTAAACAAAGCCGTCCGTAAGGTCCATCGCGTCCATTTCTTCTTCGCCAGTCCAGAGGCGAATACCGTGTCCGATCTCATCTGTCACGTTGATTCCCAGCGGATCTGACAGGGTGACAATAAGATCCTCATTTTCCGGTATGTTGTCACCCGTCTCCACTGTGCGACCTTCCAGTCCAAAAGAGATGAGTGGACCATCCTGGTCCGTCGGGTTTTCCGTTCCCCCTTTAAAGATGAGCCCTTCTTTCAGTCCGAGACCTTCCCACAGATCATTGCCCTGCTGGCCGTAGAGGTAGACAGACAGTCTGCCGCCTATTGCAGCTGTGCTGATATCTTTGGGGAGGATGAAGGTGCCGTCAAAAGCGCCGCCGGAAAAGGAGAGCCGTCCCCGGAACAGTGTGTTACCGGGGAGGGTGTATGAGACATCTTCAACATGGTTATCAAGCTCATAATGACGGGTTACCTGCCGTGGTGCATCGCGCACTGTAACGAATCCTTCGCCTGCACCTGGTGCCTCACCCGAAACCGTGCCGGCGTAAGTTCCTGTCTGCAGTGCCGTCAGCGTATCCGGTGTTACGGAAGTCACTTCAGCGGACTTGGATGGCAAGGCAATTTTTAACGCCGGATCTCCCAGCAAGTGGAACATTTCAGAACCCTGGGAACCGTCTTTGATGCTACTGTAGATGGCGCCCAGGGAAAGGTCTGTTACTGTGGTGTCGGGAAAGAAAGCGCCGAACAGTTTAAGGATAAAACTTCTGTTGGATGAGAATGTGATAAGTCCATTGGTGGAAATGACAGCCACACCGCCGTTGGCTGGAGCCCGGAGGATTTCCTCACTCATGGCGCTCCCTTCAACATTGTCGTACCTGCCCCAGCTGCAGGTGGCCGCCAGCCAGATGGGGAGCCGATCTCCCGTCTGGATGGATGCCATATCGCCCCGGGCGGATGAGAGGATCCCTTCCTGTGCCCACTGATAAGCCGAGCCGTGCCCAATGTAATTCAAAAGTACTGTCCCTTCGTGGAGTATATCAAACAGCGCTTCAGAAGCGCCTGGCTTGGTGACGCCGTACTGAGACCCGTCATTGATCTCTGGATAATCTTCCATGTACAGTTTTCGGACTTCCAGGACCCGGGGAATTCTCCCCGCCAGCTCTTCAGAATTTTTAGTGTGAGACAACTCCATAGCTCCGAAGTTGGGTCGAGCGAAGTCGTCAGCAATGAGTGTCACCCGCCGGCGCCAGAGACCGATCTCCGGATCTGATTCGTAGCCGATAATCTTGTCTACCATCACATCCGCTTCATAAAGCGATCCGGCGGGAAGGCGTCCTACGGCCATCTCCGGTGTCATGCCGTCCAGGTAGGCGAACCGGTCATCGGCTGAAGTGACACCCTTGAAGCTGGATTGGAATGTGGGGATGAAGTTGGTGGAGCTGCCGGTAATGTTCCGGTAGTCGTAATCTCCGTCACCGAACAGAAGAACGTAAGACGCAAAACCGGATCCTGAGGAAGCGGTCCAGTTCTCCTTCACCCATTTAAGAAAAAGTCGAACGGCCCGGGGGTCCGTAACTCCGCCGGAAAACTGATCATACACCGCCTGGAGGGGCACCACTATGGAGGCTCCCCGGTGCTCCTTCAGTTTTTCTGCAGAAGTGAGAAACTCTTCCGGCGCAATGATGATATGGTCCGTGCCGGACAGTGATGTACGGAGTGTGGAGAAGCTCTGGTCTTCAATTTTCACCACCTCTGTCACGTCAAGCGTTTCAGTTTTGTTATAAACAATAAACCGCTCTGTACCGGCTGATGAGAGTGTTCTTTCGAAATAGCCCCTGTTACCGCTCAACACCACATCCTGCTCAGCGGGTGAATGGATGTCTGTAATGTCCCAGACGGCAATGTCAGAGTTCACCTGGCTCACCATGAATCTCACCATAGCCAGATTTGCCGGTGCCCAGAAGTCGAACTGAGTCTCTTCCCACAGAAGCTCACTCCCGTAACGCACTGTGATATAGTCGAGGAAAATTTTGGAGAGGCCATCGGTGGTATTGTTGCTAAACAGGAGGAAATTGGAGCCGTGGGTAAAGAGCGATTCATCCAGATCCAGTGAAACCTCCTTGGTAGTCATGCCACCCCAGGCAACTGTTTTCAAGGTGGTATCGGCAACACTTCGTTGGTATATCTCCAGGAGGTGGGCCGGGAATCCATCGGCTCCAGTGGAGGTTCCGCCGAACAGGGAAACATCCGCTGTGGCGGTGATCTCTTGCCGCGGATGATGCAGTTGTATGGGCGCTGATACTGTCTGCTGCCTCGTAACGCCTGGCCCTACCCACAGTAGGCCCGATTCAAAGGGATTTATTTCATCATTCTCTGCGTGGTTGTATGCCATTCCGTATTCGATGACCACCGGTTCACTGAATTCTTCATTGACCGTTTCGATCCGTTTTCCTTCCGTTTCTGAATCCAGTGGTACATTGAGCCAGTAGACGTTCAGGTCCGTGTAAGGGTTCTGGTTATAGGTGACGGTTCCGTTCTCCAACGTATCAAAGCCCCGGGGGCCCCGACCGTAGAACACTACTTCGTCCTCCTCGTGGATAGTTCCGTCACCACCACCGTCCACACGGATGGCCACTTCCGTCAGGTTTTCGGGTATGGGCTGTCCGACGGAATCTTTCAGCGGCCTGCCGCCACGGGGATTGGTGAACATTCTCAGGGCGTCAGGATTCACTGCGGCAATGTCCATCCCCGCTTCGGAGAGGGCCGTGCCGACAATGCCGTAAATACCGTCAGCCGGGACGGTAATCTTATACCAGTCGCCGGTGAGGTCAGTGCGGCGGTCCAGACGGCGGGTGGGTACTTTTCGGGCCACCCACGATTTCGCTGAGGACCAGTTAAGGATCCGGTGGCGGTAGAGCAGTTCTTCAGACCGGGCCAGTGCCGGTCGGTTTTGGGGTGAACCGGGGAAGCGTATGATCACCTCCAGCTCCAAGGCTGCCGTGACAGCATCATTGGAAATGGTGGGGGAGAGCCGCATAATTCCCACATTCAGGTTCCGGTACCGTTCCAACCTTTCCCACTTACCGTAACCGATGGCTGGGGAGAAAAATGGGCTCACGTCCGGTTTATCGGAAAGGGGTGTTGTCCGGATGGGGGTGATGGAGAGCCGAGGCAGCTCACCAGCGGGGAGGCCGATAGTGAAGAGCTGATCTTCCAGTTCGTACCCTTTAGTCGGGTCGGCAAATGTGACCCGAAACTTGAGAACAGAAGTGGAATTTTCTAGGACAAGGGGGTGCTGGGCAAAAAGGGTGCTGCAGATGAGTGCGGCAGTGGTGAGGCGTATCCCGCGAGAGATTGTTAATTTCACTGTGTCAAAGTCGCTCCGAGGAGGGCGAATGAAATTGAAATTTCGCACCGAGGCCCGTAATTTCCAACGGCATCTTCGACGATCCAACACCTCTATTGTTTAACCTAATCGCCACTGGAGAGGCAGCCTAAATAGTATGACAACGAACGGAACACCGAAGGATCTGGAAATGATTAAAGGGGTATATGCTGCCTTTGCGGAAAAAGTTACTGCCGGTAGAACGCTGTTGGATCGGCCCCTCACTTATACAGAAAAGATACTGCTGGGACACCTCCATGAACCACTATCCAGTGCGCCGGAGCGGCTCGTCACCTACACCAATTTCAGCCCTGACCGGGTAGCCCTGCAGGATGCCACGGCTCAGATGGCACTCCTCCAATTCATGCAGGCAGGCCGATCCGAAACAGCCGTCCCGAGTACGGTTCACTGCGATCATCTCGTTCGGGCACAGGTTGGAGCAAAGGATGATCTTAAAGAAGCTAACTATGAGAATAGTGAAGTTTATAGCTTTTTGAAATCCGTCTCTCAGAAGTATGGTCTCGGTTTCTGGAAGCCCGGTTCGGGTATTATCCACCAGGTAGTTTTGGAGAATTACGCCTTCCCCGGCGGCATGATGGTAGGGACCGATTCACACACGCCTAACGCTGGCGGTCTTGGAATGGTGGCTATTGGTGTGGGCGGTGCTGATGCGGTGGATGTCATGACCGACATGCCGTGGGAACTCTCTTTTCCCGGCGTCATCGGTGTGAAGCTTACAGGGTCCATGAGTGGCTGGACCTCACCAAAGGATGTGATCTTGAAACTGGCGGGAATCATGACGGTGAAAGGTGGCACCGGCCGGATCGTGGAATATTTCGGTGACGGGGCACGGTCCATTTCCTGTACGGGTAAAGGGACTATTTGCAATATGGGGGCTGAGATTGGCGCCACCACGTCCCTCTTTCCGTTTGATGACCGCATGGCCACTTACCTCCGGGCCACAGGCAGAAGTGCCGTAGCGGATCTGGCGGAATCGCTGGGCGACCATCTTAAGGCCGATCCTGAGATCGAAACGGATCCTGAAAAATATTATGACCAGGTGATAGAGATTGATCTCTCCACCTTGGAGCCCCATGTGGTGGGGCCTTTCACACCGGACCTGGCAAGGCCCATCTCTGCCATGGCGGCTGAGGTAAAAGAAAAAGATTATCCCGATAAGATATCTGTTTCTCTTATCGGAAGCTGCACCAATTCGTCCTACGAAGATATTGAGCGGTCTGCCCATATCGCCCGCCAGGCGAAAGAGAAGAATCTTAAAACAAAGGCACTCCTGCTGGTTTCCCCAGGTTCGGAGCAGATCCGCGCCACCATCCAGCGGGACGGCCAGCTGAACGATCTGACCAACATGGGCGGCGTGGTGCTGGCCAACGCCTGCGGTCCGTGCATCGGTCAGTGGAACAGGCTGGACAATGAAGGAGGAGAGAGGAACAGTATCATCACCTCTTTCAATCGGAACTTTCGACGACGGAACGACGGCAACGCCGCCACTCATGCATTTATCAGCTCGCCGGAAATAGTGACAGCCATGGCGCTGGGAGGGAGCCTCTCTTTCAATCCTCTTACGGACACGGTCACCAACGAAGCTGGAGAAGAGGTTCGCCTGGATCCCCCGTCCGGAAACGAACTCCCAGCCAACGGTTTTGAAACAGGGGAAGACGGCTTCGTAGCGCCCCCTTCGGACCCGTCAGGTGTGGATGTGACAGTAGATGAGGCAAGCGAGCGGCTACAGCTATTGACACCTTTTGAATCGTGGGGCGGTGAAGACCTTCGGGACCTGCCGGTTCTTCTTAAAGCCAAAGGTAAATGCACCACCGATCATATTTCACCCGCCGGGCCGTGGCTCAAGTTTCGGGGACACCTGGACAATATTTCTAACAACCTTTTTATCGGCGCCGTGAACGCTTTCACCGGCGAAGCCGGCGTAGGAAAAAACGGTCTTTCCGGTGAGACCAGCATTCGCTTCAGCGATATAGGCCGAGACTACAAGAAACAGGGTCTTCAGTGGGTTGTTTTCGGCGATGAGAATTACGGTGAAGGGTCCTCCCGGGAGCATGCCGCCATGGAGCCGAGGCACCTGGGCGGTATCGCTATTATTGTAAGAAGCTTTGCCCGTATCCATGAGACAAACCTGAAGAAACAGGGGATGTTGGCCCTCACCTTAGCCGACCCCGCTGCCTACGATGAAATTCTGGAAGACGATCGGGTGGCCATTCTCGGCTTGAAACAGTTTGCCCCGGGGAAGCCACTTACCCTTGAGGTGACCCACTCTGACGGCACCTCATTTACCACGGAACTCAACCACACCTTTTCACAGGTACAGATCGAATGGTTCAAGGCCGGTTCGGCCCTGAACCTTATTGCCGCAGGCTGAATGGGGGCATCTTGCCTAAGAAATCTGTAGCTGTTATTACCGGTGCCTCGGAAGGGATCGGCCGGGCGCTTTCCGTAAAACTTGCCTCGGAAGGTTACACCACCGTTCTTGCAGCCCGGAGCAAACCGAACCTCCAGGAAACGGCTGACCTGGTGAGTAAGGTGGGGGGGGAATACCTTGTCATTCCAACCGATGTTACAGCTAAAGATGAGGTGGAGAGTCTCTTCAGTCAGGCGTCTAAAGTGGGGGAGTTGGCCATTCTGGTGAATAACGCCGGCGTGGGGACATTCAAGGCCGTTGAGGAGATTACGTTGGAAGAGTGGCAGACCATGATGGACGTGAACCTTACCGGCGCTTTTCTGGCTACACGGGAGGCGGTGAAGCTCATGAAAAAGGCGAAGGCCGGTCATATTATCTTTATCAATTCCTTTTCCGGCAAGCGGGCCCTCTCCTGGGGAAGTGGATACTCAGCCACCAAGTACGGACTCAGGGGTTTTGCTGATACAGTCCGGATTGAACTGAGGAAGTCCAATGTCAAGGTAACCTCAGTTTTTCCCGGTGCGGTGGACTCCTCCTGGTGGGACAAGTTTGACTTCGACTTCCCAAGAGACCAGATGGTGACGGTGGACAATGTGGTGGAGGCCGTCTGGGCGGCCATTGCTCAGGAAGGACGGTCAGTGATTGAAGAGATCGACCTGCGGCAAGTGGGGGGAGATTTCTAGTTAACTGCTACTTCAACAAAACCATCTTCATCGTCTTAGAATACCCACCCGCCTGAATCCTGTAGATATAAAGACCACCGCTTAAGGGTCTACCCAGATCATCAGTGGCATCCCAGACGGCTTTATGGTAACCAGCGGTTAGATCCTGATTAACAAGTGTTCTCACTTGTCGGCCCAAGACATCATAGATCACAAACTGTACCCCCCCTTCAATTAACTATTGTAAAGTTTACTTAACATCATTAATATGTAAGGTAAACTTTACATTAATTCATTAATTAAGGAGATACTATGAGTGAACTAATAATACCAATTGTTGCAATCGTGATGGGATGTGCTGTCCCTTTAGGGGTATTTGTCTGGCTTTATTTTGACCAAAAGGACAAAAACAAAACCGTTTTAGAGATAGCCAAGCATATGGATGACCCCTCTAGAGCGGAAGAATTTCTGCGTATTTTGGATGAAAGAAAAAAAGAGCCGATAGATTACCGCAGAGGTGGAGTAATAACCATTTTTGTAGGGATTGGTATATATCTTCTTGGCTTTACCGCGCTGGGAGCTTTGTTTAAAGGTGTTGGGCTATTGGTTGGTGCCATAGGGGTAGGCACTATGGTTGCTGGATATCTCTACCCAAATACTAGTGAAGAACTAACCAATGCAGTTGAAAGATTTGAAGAGAAATAAAAAATGGGCAAGCACCACAAAAAGCTTTTAAACAATCTTAATGAACTCAGAAAGTCTGCTGGTTTAACTCAACAAGAACTTTCTGAAAGTGCTGGTGTATCAAGAGTAAGTATCAATGGAATAGAAAATGGAGTGTATGTGCCATCTACAGTACTTGCCTTGAAAATCGCAAAAACTCTTAATTGCACTGTGGAAGATGTATTCCAATTACCTCAATAGAAAACTATTCTACAATGTGTGTACGCTTCATTATATCAACCCTACCCCAATCGTTTTCAGGTTACGGTTGAGTTTTTAGGTTGAAAAGCATAATAGAGAAACTACCTCTCTGGAGCCACACTAGGGAGAGACAGCGGGAAAGTCAACCAGGAAAGGAAGATGAAAGCGGTATACGGGAAAAGGACTACCTGAAAAAATTGATTGAAACTTTTGCAGATAATCCTTGTGCAATAGTAAGTAAGTATTTATTGTCGTCGTCATTTTTGGAGTAGAATAATGAAAAAGGACCTGTGAGAGCATCTTAATACATCCAAAATAAAATTGGCTTTTCTTATCATTTAGAAAATAAAGGAATTATAGTGAATACAAATAAAATAGAAGTAGGACGCGTTCGAAGACGATTTATTATTCATAGACTCAATAATATTAGGTCTAGAAATGCACAGCGTTATTCCATTAAAAGAAGGGATATATTATAGAATCTTTATTTAAAAAGAACGCCTCTGATGGTTAATTATATGCTGCAGTAGCTTTCTCAATTTTCAAAAAATTATATCAGAATGTGGGTGCTTCTTTCATCCCGACCGTCCCCCCGTCATTTTCAAGGTTGAGATTGGGAAAGTGGTTAAAAATGACTCGTATAACATGGCTACGGGAAGCCAATTTTTCTCCAAGTCAATAGCTGGTTTTTTCTTTCATCCCTTTTCAGATAAAAGCTAACTTTCCGCGCTGTAATCAAATCGATCATCAACAATATCGTAGATGTTGAACATTTTCAATACGTTAACTGAAGGAGACTATTTTGGCTGTTAAGATTAGAATGAAGCGTTTAGGCAGAAGGAACAGACCTTATTACAGGGTGGTTGCCATCGATTCGCGGAAGCGGAGAGACGGGAAACCCCTTGAGGAGCTGGGATGGTATAATCCTATCCAGCAGGCTGAGAAGAATTACGAACTGAACATTGAAAAGATCATCGAATGGATTGAGAAAGGGGCCCAACCCTCCGACACCGTCCGGAACCTGCTTAAGCAGGAAGGGGTCCTTTACCGCATGCACCTGAAGAAGAAGGGGCTCGATGACAAGGCAATTGACTATGAACTTCAGAAGTGGGGCCTGGACCGCGATGAGCGGCTGAAGACCAAGGCAGAGAAGGCAGCACAGAAGAAGGCAGAGAAGGCGGCCAAAAAGAAAGCAGAAGCTGATGCAGCTGAAGCCCCGGCAGAAAAGGCACCGGCGAAAGATGCGGAAGCCTCAGCCGAGAAAGCTGCTGAAACAGCCGATGCGGACAGTCAGGAAGAGGCTGCCGTAGAAGAGACACCCGCCGACGCTGAAGCCGAACCTACAGAGGAAAAAGGTGAAGAAGCGCCTGAAGAAGAAGCTGAAGAAGTGAAGGAGGAGGCTGCGGAAGAAGCTCCTGCTGAAGATGCTGAAGAAGAGGGAGAAGAGAAAGCCGAAGAGGCTCCAGTAGAAGAAGAGACAGCTGAGGAAACCGCTGAAGCGGAACCGGAAGAAGAAGCTGAAGCCGATACTGAGCCTGCTGAAGAAAAAGCTGATG